>Ga0335072_10000902_pt1 | contig 51899 bp, 57 predicted proteins | sample Lox_Sample_21_FD_206725 | JGI IMG/M metagenome (GOLD analysis project Ga0335072, IMG submission 206725) | Soil microbial communities from Loxahatchee National Wildlife Refuge, Florida, United States - Lox_Sample_2.1 | ecosystem: Environmental > Terrestrial > Soil > Wetlands | place: USA...
TCATCGGGTACATCGTTGTCAGACCTGAAGCGGGCAGAGGTCCGTCGAGCCCGCCGCGAAAGAAATGGGGGAGGATTGCGGCAGTGATTTCATCCTCGCGCGCGGGGATGTGGACGGACCACTGCACAAACGGGGAAGCGTTAACTCCGCGAATGGGGCAGGGGGCAAACAACAGGGCACCACAAAGTGGTTACTTCCGGGGCGCGCACGACGATGGCCAGCGTGATACGTCTTAGGTGCAAGCACACTCATTTGCAGCGGAACGGGCTCAGGGAGGTTCTTGTGCGGATTCACCTTTCGCTGATGTTGTTTTGGCTGGCGGCGCCGGCGGTGGCTCAACAGGCGGCAACGGAGACGACGGCTCCGGCAACAGCGCTGACCATCTAGAACGAAGACTTTGCGGCGGCGCGGACGCCGATCGCGCTGGATCCTGGAGAAGTCGGCGGACTACAGAAGGTGGACAGCCACACGCTGGAATTCCCGGTGGATGTGCCGGCGAAGGGCGAGGCGAAGCTGACCTATTCGGTGCGCTACACGTGGTGAGGCGCGAACCCCAGCCTGGCCGGGCGCCGCGTGGTGCTCTGGGTCAGCCCCAGGTGAATTCGGTCGGAATCTCGACGCTCGCGTTCAGGCTTTTGGCGACGGGACAGGTGAGGGCGGCTCGCTCGAGTTTGGTTCGATTCTCGGGACTGACGGCGTGAGGAACGCGGATTTTGACGGTGAGCTGGCGGACCATCCGGAAAGGGCTGCTGGCCATTTCCTTTTCGACGGTGGCTTTGGCTCCGGCCAGATCGACGTTGAGGGTTCTGGCCAGGATGCCCATGGTGGTGAGCATGCAGGTGCCGAGAGCGGTGGCGACCAGGTCGGTGGGGGAAAAGCTCTCGCCGCGTCCCTGATTGTCTTTGGGGGCATCGGTGGAGAGCCCGGTGCCCGAGGGGCCGTGGACGGCGCCGCAATGCAGATCGCCCTGGTATTCGAGATCGATGGAGACCATGATTCCTCTTCTAAAATCCTCGCGGCATCGCCGGGTTTGAAGTCAGGGTGAGGGCGCGCCCTGGTTACGCCGAGCGGCGATTCTGTGGACGGTCCAGGGTCCCGCGTTCGCCAAGGCTCCGGCGCGACAGCCTTCGCAGGCGAAATCTGGTGGAGGCGGCGGGAGTCGAACCGGAGAATCCCTTTGAAGGAACTCAACTTATTGATTTCGAGAATGCCCGAATTGGCATGATGTCCAGGATTGCCAAATCTGCTGTACGGTGACTGTACAGGCTTTTCCTAGAAATCCTAGAACTGCCAAACTCCACCTTCGGACGGCCCCATTTGCGAAAGGAGCATTCTGAAGTTCGCTTCAGTATTACACGAATTCCCGCGGAGGGAAACGCGCCCATCTCGAGCTGGCAGCGCTCTCCAAGACTAAGAACTTCGCCGCCCAAGAGCATATACGGTTGGGGTTACTCCCACTGTCTGACGGAAAGCCCGGATAAACGCGCCTGCGCTCTCGTAGCCAACCTCGAAGGAGGTTTCCGTTACCGAGCGTCCATCTGCGAGCAGTTCGAGCGAGCGCAACACCTGCATCTGTCGACGCCATTGCCCAGGGGTTAGTCCGGTTTCCTTCTGAAAGTTTCGAAACAGCGAACGCTCCGACAAGCCAACCTCGCGAGCTAATGCGGCTAGATCCTTGGTGGCTTTGGGGCCCTCCGCCAGCCGCGTCGCCAGGCGTTTCAGCGCCGGGTCACGGGGAGCCGGCAGGTGCAGCTGAATCTGCGAGGCCGCAGAAATCTCGTCGTGCAGTACACCCACCAGTCGCCGTCTAGCGGGACTCGCCTTCGGGTTCTCCACCCACGTCATCATCCGCACGACAATCTGTTTCAGCAACGGGGACAGCGCCAGAACGCGGGGCTCCGTAGGCAAGCCGGCATTCTCTCTCGCATTGACACGCACCATCCAGCCGCTGATCTTGCCACACGACCGTAAGGAATGCACCATGCCGGGCGGGATCCATACGCAACGTCCTGGCGGGCAGGTCCAGGCACCCGCATCCGTTTCGAGGATGGCAAGCCCGCCGTCCAGACCGCATAGCTGCGCCTCAGGATGGCTGTGAGTGGGCATTTGCCGGATTGTGGCCCGTGGCAGTTCCCACGCGGCGACGCCGAGCCTTTGCAGGACTTTTGGCAGTCTCGGGTCATTCTTTGGCATACACAGTCAAGCGTCGCACAGACGGTGTGCCTAGAGTACATAGAGAGGTGCACCGCTATGAAGGCAGCCGTCGTAACGTCCGCTGGTACGAAACCGATCTTTGGCGAGTTCCATAATCCCGTGGGGAGTGAGGGTCTAGAAGTCATTACGGTCACTGCGGCGGCTTTGAGCAATCTGACGAAAGGCCGAGCCTCCGGCTCGCACTACAGCGCAGACAACCACTATCCCATTGTTCCCGGCGTGGACGGCGTGGGCACCCTGGCCGACGGACGCCGCGTGTACTTTGCCATGCCCGAAGTCCCCTTCGGGGCGATGGCGGATCAGACCCTCGTCGATCCGCGCCGCACCATCGCCTTGCCCGAAGACCTCGAGGATGTGGCCGCAGCCGCCCTTGCAAATCCCGGCATGTCCTGCTTCGCCGCGCTGGTAGAGCGCGCCCGCTTTCAGGCTGGCGAGACCGTCCTCATCAACGGTGCAACCGGCGCCGCAGGACGCGTCGCCGTTCAGGTCGCGAAACAACTTGGAGCAGGAAAGGTGATCGTCACAGGCCGTAACGCGCAGGAACTCGAAGCTCTGCGCCCTCTCGGCGCTGATGTTGTCATTCCCTTCAATCTTCGTCCGGAAAACCCACAAGGCGTCGCAAACTTCGAACAGGCCCTTACGGCCGAGTTCGCCAAGGGGCTCGATGTCGTCGTCGATTATTTATGGGGCAGCAGCGCGCGCACCATTATTGTCGCGGTCGCCAAAGCTGTTGAAGACGCGCACGCCATTCGCTTCGTGCAGGTTGGAGAAGCGAGCCGCGAAATCGTTGAGTTGCCCGGCGCTGCACTGCGTTCCTCTGCCATCCAGATCATGGGCAGTGGCCTCAAGTCTGTTCACTTGCCCAGGCTTCTGGAAGGCATCCGCAAGACCTTCGATCTGGCCGCACGCGGAAAGCTTTACCTTCCTACTAGAGTCGTACCACTCTCGACGGTCACAGAGAATTGGGACGCGCCCGGTAGACCACGACTGGTGTTCACATTGACGTAACGCTTGAAGCATGGCAGACCTAAGTGCTTGACTCATTCAGCCAGTGCTACACAAGCAAATGGCTCGATTTGATACTTGGCTATTAGGCACTTATCCAATCTCCGTGGGGAGATCCCAACACTGAGGGCCCCTTCTTGATACTGATTCCACGATCATGATCCGATGGTCTAACACCCGTGGTCTCGGTGGTGCGCTTCCGTTCTCCTGGCGTCGTCATCACGCTTCTTTGCTTGCCGAATGGCCCGTGAGCCGAAAGTTTCGGAGCACGCTGTAGCGTCCTCCTACAGAATCAAACAGTGACATCTCCGTGGATAGGAAGTGATGAAGTGGGGATCGCTGACAGAAGTCGTCGAGTTGTTTGGCCGCTTGGCTAAAGATCCTCCTCGGCGAGGTGCTCTCCACGCGAGCTTCATTGAGGTGGCCGACAGAAATATGCGGAGTGTATGGATATTGAGAGGGTGCCACATCGTTCGCAAGCGCCACCTGATCTACAGATGCCTGTAGTTGCATCAGTTCTGGAACCGGCAGAATGCTAATGAAGAGAACGCCAGCATCTTCAAAAATGCCGCCGCCCATCAGAGTGATGCCGACTGGAGAGTTTGGAATTTTGGACAATTCTTCTGCTATCAAGTTCCCTGATTGCACGGTCTGCGCACCAAGGAATCTAAGGGTGATATGCAGATTGGAAGGCTCGGTCCATTGAACTCCCTCTAGCTTGTCAAAATGGGTAACGCGAAAGCTCCATAGCGAATCCGCAATACCGGTAGGAACCCTAATCCCGACGAACATCTTGACTGGCGCATCTGCCATTGGACTAGACTGGAATCAGCAACGCATACACTGTGTCACCGATCCTCTTGGTCAGGACGCGCAATTCCTGGTCAGGAAGCTGCGTCCCGTCGCTCGACTCCCACCAGGCAAGATTCTCCTCAGCCGTGCCATCATCAACTACCCTGTCGAACACCCGGTGGATAAGAGAGCGTCTCGGGACTCGAAAGTTCTTGTGCAGTTGCAAGTCCGCAGCGCGCGCTTCATCATTGACCGCAACATGAACGGCGCGTAATGCGAAATCCTCTCCCGAACGCTTCGGAGCCCATTTCGCTTCTACCAAGACACAAGGAACCGGCCACACTTTGACGAGCCCGAACAATGCAGAAACGTAGCTGCCTTCGGGGCAAAGGGCTTGACGTGCAGTATCGATGGTCTCGAAAGTGATTTGACCTTTCACAAAGGGGCGAATTATTGGCTCGTAATAGGCAAACTCGCCGGCGATCACATCAACCATCGACTCTTCTGGACTCTTGTATTCGTGAAGAGCGTGCGTGCGCCTGAAGGCAAGTCGTCGCTGGTCTGTGAGAATCAGGAGATGGCCCAACTCGTGCCATTTGGTGAAATAAGCTCTGTGAGTCTTAGAGCCCCTGCAGTCAATGATTGAGATGTATGGCAAGTCGAATTTGCCGGCGTTCAAAAGCTTAAACGTAATTCCAAACACATCATGCGTTAGTTCTGATTCGAAGAACGCCGCGCAAGGCTCTCTGCGCGCCGCAAATTCTTGAATGAGATTCCGCAAATCTGCATCGCTATGAATCTCTCTGAACGTGGTGCCCAACTTCTGTGCGGCAAGCGCAAGCAGTCCTGTAAGAGTCGCGCAATCACCGAACTCTTTCAGGAATTGTTTGATCTGCCGATGACAATGCCCTTTGATTGCGGTGATCGGATCGCTTGAGATCCGTGCGCCTAAATCGTGAGCAAGAGTGCGGATTGTCGGATTGTTCTGCAGCTTAACAGCCATGGCCTCAACCAAAGACAGTCTTTATTGCTTTATGCAGTGCCACCCAATCATCAGATTCAAATCTCTTGATCTCTTTGTTGCTGCGCCGTGCAATGACCGACTTGTGTGCTTCTAAGAGTTCTACTGTCTGCGCATACGTCAGTTCCAACCGAACTGCTGCCTCGGCCAGTTCAGGCGGAATTGTGACAGGGCCACGAGGAGAAGCTTGCGCCACCTCATCGCCTCGGAGCAGGTAGTCGATCGAAGCTCCAAGAGCGTTAGCGACCTTGAGAACGTATTCGGAACTCGGATTGCGCTTGTTGTTTTCGACATCACTGAGGAAACCCTTGCTGATTCCGCTTCGTTCCGCAAGTTGATCCTGGGTTAAGGTTCGCGCCTCCCGTATCTCACGAATCCGATCGCCGATGCTCGGCATGGCACCTCCTTGTATACGAATAGTGTAGCGCGAGAATCCGCAGCAGTCGTCAAAAAAGTTCATCTCGTATCACCCGCTGATGTTCGCAGTATGTGGTAAAGTTATACTATCGGTGAACTCCCAAGGAGAGCTCGAATGATCGGACAAGTTTCGCTCCAAACCCGGCAGGCTCAGCTTGACGACCTGTTGGCTCGTGTATGTTTCGAACTCCAACTCAGTCCTACGCGGTATCAGGAGGCGGTAGCCCGGTATCAGGCTGTATGCCGTTGGCTAGAAGCCGAGGGTAGCCCGGTATCTAATTACATGCCTACAATCTATCCGCAAGGATCGATGCGTATCGGAACCACGGTGAAGCCCCTTGGGCGGGAAGAGCACGACCTCGATTTTGTTTGCGAGTTTCAGATTGACCCCAGCACGATTGAAGCTCCCCTTGAGTTGCTACGACATGTAGCAGCCCGACTCAAAGAGCACAAAGTCTACCGGGACCTATTGGAAGTGAAGAATCGCTGTGTTCGGCTGAACTACGCGAATGAATTCCACATGGACATTCTCCCTGCCTGCCCCGATCCCGCATCTGGCGAAGATTGCATCGTAGTCCCAGACCGTCAATCTGCCTGGTGGAAGCCCTCGAATCCTCGCGGCTACGCCGAGTGGTTTGAAGAGCGCTGCATCGTTACCGTTCCTTACCAGTTCTCCGAGCGAAAGCTGGCGATGGATTCTGCAGAACCGATCCCCGCGCAGGAAGCGAGCCACGAAAAGGCCACGCTGAAGCACGTAGTGCAGTTGCTTAAGCGCTGGCGCGATATCTATTACCAGGATCGTTGCGACGTTGCGCCAATCTCGATGGTGCTCACGACGCTAGCTGCACAATTTTATGGCGGACATTGGTCCGTCTCAGAATCGATGACTACGATTCTGGAGCGCATTGAAGGGGCAGTTAACGCAGCGATGCCAGGACGCATTTACGTACTAAATCCGGCCAACACCGACGAAGATCTGAGTGAGCGCTGGGATGACCCGACGCAGTACGCCGCGTTCATCGAAGGCATCAGGGCCCTTAGGGCGGCATGGAATCGTCTCACTCTGGATCAGACTCTGGAGAAGAGCGTCGGCATCCTCGAAGGCCTCGCTGGCGAACCAACCAAAGAAGCGTTTCGCAAGCAGGCGCGTGATTTGCAGGCAGCTCGGGACGCCAACTTCCTCAAGACTGGAAGTGCAGGTGCGCTCTCGGTTATGTCGGGAGCTTCCGTTCGGCCCAACACGTTTCATGGCGAAGAATAGATTCCACAAACCGCAAAGAGGCTTGACGCTAGACCAACAGATCTATCGGATGCGGTGTGTTTGTCCACAGTTCAAGATGAGGGCACATATTCGTCAGCGATCTGTGACGTGGGTTGGTCCGATCAAACCCACTCCGCTGAGTGACGAGTACAAAGTGTCGGTTTCGCTGAGGCCCGGTCTTCGCCCCGTCGTAAAGGTATTGCAACCGCAATTGAGGATTCGAGAGGGTGCAACGTGCCTGCCCCACTTTTACACCCGCGACAATAGTCTCTGTTTGCATGAGGTGCATGAATGGAAGAGCACGGATTTCGTGGCGGACTGCATTATCCCTTGGGCGTCTCTCTGGTTGTACTTCTACGAAATCTGGTTCATCACCGGATCTTGGGAAGGCGGCGGTACACACCCTGATAAACCCGAACATCAGTCCGTGGAGGATAGGGCACAATGAGACGAATCCTGTCGATCGATGGTGGGGGAATCAAAGGTGTCTTCCCAGCGGCTTTCCTGGCAACGATCGAGCAATCGGTCGGCAGGAATATTGCCGATTACTTTGACTTGATAGTGGGTACCTCGACGGGCGGGATAATCGCACTTGGTCTAGGGATGGGGCTGACTGCGGAAGGAATCTTGAATTTCTACGAAGCACATGGACCAGGCATTTTCGGAGGTAACCGCTTTCTTCGTAGTTTGCGGAGTTGGTTCCGCGCAAAATACGACCGTCGGCCGTTAGAGTCGGCGCTCACTGACGTCTTTGGCGAACGCAGACTTGGTGAGAGCCGCAAGAGGCTAGTAATTCCCTCGCTAAATAGTGAAACAGGTGAGGTTCATGTTTGGAAGACTTCACATCATCCTCGGCTAGAGCGTGATTACCGGTGCCGGGCGGTCGAAGTAGGTCTCTCCACGGCCGCCGCGCCCACATTCTTCCCTACCTACGTAACGGACTCCGGGACACCTTTGCTCGATGGCGGAATGTGGGCGAACAATCCCATTGCCGTGGCCACGGTAGAAGCGCTTGGGATTCTAGGCTGGCAGCCCGACGAAATTCAGATCTTGAGCCTGGGATGCACAACTCCGCCTTTAGACGTCGAGTGGGGAAGGAGGCATTCGCTGGGCAAGTTTGGCTGGGCTAACCAAATTTCAGATGTCTTTCTCGTCGCACAGTCGTTCTCTGCAAATGGAATGGCGCTGCATCTTTTGAAGGACAGACAGCAAGTTCTTCGGATCAGTCCGTCCATTGTTTCGAAGAAATTCGATCTGGATAGCGCAAACAGGATCCCGGCGCTAAAGGGTCTGGGGGATTTCGAGGCACGCAAGGCTCTTCCTGAACTCCGCAAAATATTTTTGAGCGAGCCCGTAGTTGACGACTTTATCCCTTTCCACCAGTTATAAGCCTCAGGACGACAGAGGCAGGTTTCGCGCGAACCAACTACGCAGGTCAAGCCGACGAGCCCATGGTGTGGGTGCTGCATTTCTCCTCAGACAGCAATGGACGTCAGGTCATTGCAAACAGAAGTACCGGTCGGCCAGCGATTTTAGGACCGGCGGAACCTTAACTGTTGCGTACAGACCAAATCACTCGTTCAGTCATTAGCGAAGTCCATTCTCCTTGAAAGCGCAGATGCCCGCTACCGGCGTACCCTTAACCTTCCATTGCGGCCAGAGAGAAATCCTGCATTAGTTCGCTCTGCGTTTTTGCCTTCCAGTGGCGGTTATAGTTCTCCATAGACGAAAAGCTGCGACTGCGCATTCGGTCGATGTATAGGGTTCCACCGAGGTGATCGATCTCGTGCTGAAGAATCCGGGCGTACCAGCCCGAAGCGTCAATATGCACCGGATTACCCTTGTGATCTAGAGCGTCGACAGCCACTCTTGCCGCACGAGGAACGATGGCAGTGAAGCCGGCAAGGCTGAGGCATCCTTCGAAGAAAAGAACCTCAGGCGGGGACAGCAATCTGAGCTCAGGATTGATAATGACGTGAAATGGAATCGGTTTTCTTTCACGTTCGTGAAGGTCGGATTCAGGAAGAGTCGCCTGATATTCCGCCTTATCCTCGATGACTGCGAGTTGAAGCGGTAAGCCGATCTGGGGGGCGGCTAGACCAACCCCCGGCGCATCCTGCATGGTCTCACGCATGTGTTCAATCAGCTCCTGAATTTGCGCGCTCTTGATTTCCTCGCTTCTCAGTTGGTGCGCTTTTGCCCTCAGCACGGTTTCTCCGACAGTCGCAATCTTTAGCCTCATGGTGCGGATCCTTATCCACGATTAGAAAATGACGAAGCTCGGTTCGTCGAGAACTTCCGGATCGGCGTGAAACAATGAAGCGACATTATAAGTTGCCGACACCCGGTTCATCCGTGGTCGGGTCGGGGTGGGCAGCAAGGTACTCATGGGCGAGGGTCATGAGCCGATCATCCTCCGGATTAACCCCGATTCTCTCCTTAACCACCGTCACATCGATGCCTTTTGATCTGAGGAGTTCAGAAAAGCTCTCGATGTGTGCCTGCCCGCAAATGAAAACCACGTTCTCGGCGCTTGTATCTGTTAAGCATTCGAGCCAGCGGCCCTCACGCATGGGGAAATAGATCATCATTTCAATCGCCCCTGCTCTGCCACAAATTATGTCGTTTGGCGGGACGTCCCAACTATGCGTAAAAATCTCCATCTCCAGCTGGTCACGGCCCTTGTAGCCGACTGCTTTCCGCCAATCACTCTCGGGATCGCAAAACCGATGCTCGAGCTTGTGCTCCTCGGCAATCTGCTGGGCAATTGAGTAGTACGCTCCCAAGGCTTCGCGGCTGTGCTCCTCCGCAATCACGCGTGGGGCGAATTGTTCGATGCAGTCCCGAATTATGCCAGCGAGATGGGCCTGGCCATCGTTCAGCGCGCCCGGATTCTCAGCTGTCTGCACTCGATGTGCAACGCCGATCAGATAGAACATGGTGTGAGATCATTCTAAGGCTCGCATTGACTGATCCTATCTCTATGCGTCAGCCGCCTAGTTTTGTCCTCGAACACCCGAGAAGGATCGGTGTTGCCTATCCCGTCGTACACGAAGAAATTCAAAAATCTCGTCTCTTGGTTTGCCGGCAGCGTCGTCATCGGTATTCTTTACGATCATTCCATCGCTGCGATGATCGGCTTTTGTGTTGTGCTGCCGCTTGCCTCGATCCCGCTTTTTGTGACCGTCCATCGGCGAACGACAAGATAGGCAAAACCGGACGGTACATTTACCAAGCGAATACTCCCTCGTGATCCACCATTTGAACCGCATTTTCAACAAGCCCACTGAGCGGAAAACCTGATACGCTCATCTGTGCATCGGGATTCCTGATGCGAAAGGGCGAAGGGGTTCGCCCAAAGTGCTGCTCCATCCTGCTCGTGGGTGGGCGGATGATGACCCCTGGCGAGGAATTCGTCGGGAGTCTCCTGCCTCCAAAACGAATTCCTCAGCAGAATCCAAGCGCATATTCGGATGCACTCGTTCCGTCTGCGCATGCTGGGGGTTCCATGGATATCTCCCTCTCGGTTCCTACTCCTGCTGAATTCACAGTTGTGGTCCCGCCACAGGCTCGCAGTCGCGCGCTTCCATCGGCCTTTAGCGGGAGCAGTTCATGCTGAGACTGAAGCAAATCTCGCTTGTTGGCTTCAAGACGTTTTGCGACCTTACAGAATTCGCCGTACCCGGGAGTGGCATCGCCGTAGTAGCTGGGCCCAACGGATGCGGGAAGTCCAACATCCTCGATGGAATGAGTTGGGTCCTGGGGGAGCAAAGCGCGAAGAGTCTGCGTGGCGCTCTGATGCAGGATGTCATCTTCGCGGGAACGCCAGACAGAAGACCGCTGGCGATGGCGGAGGTGACACTGGTCCTGGTGGACCCCGAAGTGTACGAGGAACCTCTACCGGCTGGATGGAACCTGGAGGATGAACCGTCGGGGTCTGTGGATTGGGATGAAGAAGAACAGCGACGACAGCGAGCCGCTGAGGGAGAAAACATCGCGGTCTCCCTCGCCCATCATCAGCCGGTTCTTCGCCGGGGCGAGACGATCGTCACCAGACGGCTATTTCGCAGTGGCGAGAGCGAATACCTCCTCAACGGCAAGCAATGCCGACTTCGGGATCTCCAGGAAATCTTTCTGAGTACAGGGCTCGGACCCGATACCTACGCCATTATCGGACAGGAACAAATTGGCGAACTGCTCAATTCGAAACCGCGTGACCGTCGGGCGGTGATCGAAGAAGCGGCGGGAGTTGGCGGGCTCAAAACACAAAGAAAGTTGGTTGAAACGAGGCTCAATGGAGCCAAGGAGAGCCTGGCGCGAGTCGACGACATTCTGGAGGAAGTCTCCCGGCAGGTGGTCAACTTGAAGCGTCAAGCCGCCAAGGCTGAGCGTGTGCGAGAAGTTTGCGATGAATTGCATCGTCAACTGAGGATCGTGATGGCCAGTCGCATCGGCTTTGTCGCTGCGGAACTTGAGCAACTTGAATCGGGAATCGCGGACCTCAATGCCCAAATTCAGGAGGCTACGGCGGGAATCGAAGCGACTGAAGCACAGCAGCACACCCTGATTGAACAACGCTTTGAGCTGGAGCGAGCTGTTCAAGAAGCACGGAGCACGGTGAATTCTACGGAAGTGGAACATGAACGCACCGCAGCGCAGCAAGATGATAACGCCGAGCGTCTCCTAGAACTTGAAAAACGTTTGCGCGATTCGGGAAGCGAATTGGAACAAACCCACACTGAGTTTGCAAGCGCTCTTCGGGAATGTGAGAAGCAAGAAGCTTCGTCCATATCCGAAGACGAAGCATTCCACGCCTTTCAGGACAAGATGGCGGAGCGAGAGCGCGATCTACGAGGCGCAAAAGAAGCGGTTTTCGCGATGGAACGGCAAGTAGCGGATCTCCAGCGACATGCTGCGCAGCTTATGATGCGCGCTGCCGAAGTCCGCAACTCCAGCGTTCGGGCTCAGGAAAGCCTGGCGATGTTAGAGCGGGAAGGAGATCGACTCGCGTCCGAGATCAGAGACGGTGGAGAGAGCCTTGCGGCCCTTCACTCAGAGAAAAGCAAGACATCACAGCAGTCCGAAGAAGCAGCCGACGCTCTGAAGCAGATCGAGAATGGAATTGCGATGTTGGGCGAAATGATGCAGGCTCGCCGGACGGATGAAGCTGCAGTGCGAAACCGGTCCAACGCGTTGCGGGCAGAACAAGCCGCTGTTTTGGGCAGACGCCATGCAATCGACGCCATGCTGCGCGACCACGGATACGCGACTGAGACCGTGCAGAAATTGCTCCGCGCCGGTGAGGCTCTGAAGCCGGCCACAACGCTCGCAACGTATCTTGAGGTTGACGAACGACACGAACGGATCGTTGATGAATTCTTGCGGGACGAGCTCAATTACGTGGTAGTCGGAAGTTGGAGTGCGGCGGAAGCGGGTGTGCAACTCCTCAAATCCAGCATTGACGGGCGCGCGACTTTTCTAATTCATGCTGAGTCGCGAGAGCAAGATTCCGGCAATGGAAACCACGGTTCGTTGGCTAGGCCTGGGATCACGCCATTGAAGGACGAAATTCACATTTTGAACGGAATTGGCGCATCTCTTGATGTGGCATTGCCCAAAGTAAAGAACGCGTACATTGTGAACGATCCTGAAGAGGCCCGTGACCTGGCAGTCGCGTTTCCGGAGGCCTTCTTTCTAACACCTGAAGGCGAATGCTTCCACAATGCAACCGTGACCGGCGGTACGCCCGCGCGCGAGGGACCATTGGCTTTGAAGCGCGAGCGCTTCATGATGGAGAAACGGCTCGCCGGCATCGAGCATGAATTGCTCAAGGCCGAGGCAGATGGAGCGGCATTAACAACGACCATCGAGCAGTTGTCAGAGGGGCTGGCAACTCAAAGTCTTGCGCGGCAGCGAGCAGAGACAGTTCTCGCGAATCAGCGCGCGGTCCTCAAGCAATTGGAATCGACGATTGGGCGCGTGGAGCGTGAGTTGCGGGACCTTACATCGCAGGCAGACCGCAACGACGAAGCTCAGGAGGCGAAACGCGCAAGCATCGTCGAAGCTTCCAACGCAGCCGATGAACTCGAAAAAGAGTGCAACGAAGCCGAGAGCACGCTAGATCACCAAACGACCGAACTCGCCGCCCTCCGCCTCATACACGGCAGGCTACAAGAAGATCTTGCAGCGGATACTGCGGAGTTGGCTAGACTCACTGAACGAGGACATGGGATAGAGGCTGCATTGCGGAACTCCAGGGACGCGTGTGCCCGGCTCGAACAATGGCTGATGACCGCCTCGGAACGGCAGAGCGCCACGGAAGCGGAACGCGTTGAAAGATTAAATAAGGCAGCAGAATTAACCGATAAGATCGGATCTCTGGCCGCGCTTTTGACCGAATCCCGGGCTCAGGAAGAGGCAGCGAACGCCGCATTGGATTCACTGCGTCAGCGTTTGACAACCCTCGAATCGGAACTCAAAGCAAAGAGGGCGACCCTCGATCGCCTTCGTGAAGATCGGGATGGACGTTCGACAGAGATAGCCAGGCTGCGAGCTGATTTAGACCACTATGCCGCGGCTTCACACGCAAAGCTTGGCGTCGACGTATCGACCCTCCGAGCCGATGAGTCTATCCCGCGGCTCGCGGCAGATGAATTGGAGACGGCAGAAGAGACCTGCAGCCACTTGCGTGATCGAATCGAGCAAATGGGCCCGGTTAACATGATGGCCCTCGACGAATACAAGGAGACCGCCGTCCGCTACGAATTCCTTCAGACTCAACGCAGGGACCTGGTTGCGGCAATTGAAGGAGCGGAAGGAGAGATAAGGGAGATCGATCAGGTCACCGATGCTAAATTCAGTCAAGCCCTCGCCCAGATTAACGACAATTTCGAGAGGGTATTCGCACGGCTGTTTTCCGGCGGCCACGCACAGCTGCGCGCGACGCAAATGGAAAATCAGCGCGAAGCCGGCCTAGAGATCGTGGCGTCGCCGCCGGGCAAGAAACTTCAAAATGCTTCGCTGCTTTCCGGCGGAGAAAAGGCTCTAACAGCGCTCGCCCTGGTAGTCGCCATTTTTCAATATCGCCCCAGCCCTTTCTGTGTGCTCGATGAGGTTGACGCGCCGTTGGATGAGACTAACATCGGCCGCTTCGCGGATTTCATGCGCTCCTTGAGCGGAGATACCCAGTTCTTGGTGGTTACACACTCAAGGCGAATGATGCAGGCAGCGGACATCATCTTTGGCATCACTATGCAGGAACCCGGAATATCGAAGGTACTGAGTTTGCGGCTGAACTGCCGTGGGACCTGACGAGGTGGTTCGAGATCCGAGTTCGCCGGGCGGACGTAGCGCCAATCGCCGAGAAACTGATAGACTTAAAGGTGCATCGGTAGTCCTAGATGCTTAGGGCGAAGGGGTTCGCCTAAACTGCCGTTTGTCCGTCAACGAGATGGACAAACGGATGATGACCCCTGACGAGGTATCGTCGGGAGGTCTCTCGCCCCCACGAAAACCTTGCCAAAATCTGGACCGATCGGCTTGCTTTGCGCGAGAAAGCGCGTGCTGCTTGAACGGAGGTTTTTGTGAAGATCGTTATCATCTCCGACATTCACGGGAATTTAGCAGCCCTAGAGGCACTTCCCGAAACGGATTTCGACCAACTCTGGTGCATCGGTGACCTCGTTGACTATGGGCCTCGCCCTCACGAGGTTGTTGAGTGGGTCAAGCGAAGAGCCAGCATCACCGTCCGAGGCAATCACGATCATGCTGCGGGCCTCTCTGTTGATCCTCAATGTTCGCCGCCTTACAAGCGCCTTGCAGCCGAAACATTGCGTTATACGCAGACCGTTTGTACGGAAGAGGATCTCCGATTTCTGAGCGATCTTAAGATTCAATCGGAAACGAGCGTCGATTCGACACGCTTCTATCTTGTGCATGCAACCCCGACTGATCCGTTGTTCGGATACTGTCCGGAAGATTCCGACCGCTGGGAAAAGGAGGTGGATTGGGCTCGATCCGACCTTCTTGTTGTGGGTCATACGCACACTCCGTTTATCCGGCACGTTGGTAATACGATCATCGTCAACCCCGGGAGCCTCGGACAGCCTAAAACAGGCAGACCCCAGGCGTGCTTCGCCGTCTGGGAGGATGGACATCTGTCGCTGAAGGAATACGAGTACCCAATAGAGGACACGATCCGGCAGATTCGCATGATGCCGATCACCGAAGAAGATCAGGATGCGTTGATTCTTGTACTCAAAACCGGCTTCTTGCCGGGACCTAAGCCAGTGGCGAAAGTTGCCGGGGCTTAGCGAAGTTGGCCGGTCGCATTGGGCCTTGGAGGAACGATATGCTCCAATCCGAAGCCTCGCAGATAGCGAGCAGGCTGAACGCTTTGTTTGCGGATTATGAAGGGCCCCCGTTCGGTATCCAACTCTGGAACGGGTGGCATTGGTCGTCCTTGGTTGCCGAGAGGCCGGTCTGCACGATCGTAGTGCGGAATTCGCGAGCATTGAACTCGTTAATCGCCGATCCCAATGAAATTGGGCTAGGTGAAGCCTATATCCATCAGGATCTCGACGTGGAAGGAGACATCTTCTCCGTGTTTTCGATCGGGGAGCATTTGCTCAACCGCCCACGCAGCTTGCGGCAGAAGATCCAAGAAGGTGCGGTGCGAACTCTGTTTGGGATAGGCCAGCGCTTGCGGCATGGTGGGCGCCATTCCATGCGCAGAGACAAGGTTGCGATCTCTTACCATTACGACCAGCCGTTCGCATTCTATCGCCCTTGGCTCGGAAGATCTCTCGTATATTCCTGCGCCTATTTTCGCAGTCCAAACGATACGCTCGATCTTGCCCAAGAGCAAAAGCTTGAGCTCATTTGCAGGAAACTGCGGCTCCAGCCGCTCGAGAGCTTTCTCGACATCGGATGCGGATGGGGCAGTCTTTTGCTGCATGCGGTAACCAATCATCAGGTCTACGCGCAAGGAATCACCCTAAGCAAGGAACAGGCTGATATCGCAAAACAGCGCATCCAGATGGCGGCTATGGAACGGCGATGCTCGGTGGAACTCAGAGACTACCGAACGCTGGAGTCGCTCACGCCGTCCTTCGACAAAATTGCCAGCGTTGGCATGTTCGAACACGTCGGTCTGAAGAATCTCTGTCAATACTTCGGAACCGTTCAGCGCTTGCTGAGACCAGGAGGCGTGTTTCTCAACCATGGAATCGCGCGTTCGGCTCTCTCACCGACTCGAAAGTCATCCTTCATCGACCGGTACGTCTTTCCGGATGGCCAACTCGTCACGCTGACCCAGGCCATCAATGCCGCTGAGTCTCAGGGCCTCGAAGTGAGGGACGTCGAGAACCTTCGAGAGCACTATGAGCTTACTCTGCGTAAGTGGGTTGAGGGATTGCGCCAGAACTCCGAAGAGATCTTGAAGCACGTTCCCAAAGTGACCTATCGGATTTGGCTTCTCTATATGGCTGGTTCTGCGGCCGCATTTCACCGAGGGGATATCGGCGTCTACCAAATCCTGCTCGCTCGATCAAGCCGCGACCGCGTTCGGCGAGCTCTCACGCGAGAGGACTGGTACGGCTGCGCCTCACCTCAATTGGAGATGCAAACGTGAGCACTCCGCTGAACCAAACGTCCGAACAACGGATCGATGATCTTGTCGAGTCTCTCGGCTCGCTACAAGACGGCGATCATGCGGTCGACATGTTGGTTGCTTGTGGAAAGAAGGCAATACCGCGTCTCTCCGACTTCCTGTTGAATCGCCCTCCCCGGACAATCGCACTGCCGCGGTGTCGGGCAGTTCGTGCCCTAGGTGAACTTGGCGCCTGCTCAACCCTGATTGCCTATTTCAAGCAATATGTACGCCCGCAAGATGGCGCAGTGCTCTTCGCCGAAGACGCCGTTCGCAGCGCGTGCGCACAAGAATTGGCGCGGTATCCATCCACTGAAGTCTTCCAGGTATTGCTGGCAGCGGCTCGGGACCGCGCCACTGGTGGACTTGTCCTCGCCCTTGGCGATTTTCATCGTCCGGAGGCAGTGCCGCTTCTTTTCGAGGTTCTCGAAGACGATTTCTGCCGAGAAGACGCCATGAAGAGCCTGCGTAAACTTCCCGAGGCGGTCCGTCAGTTCGGGATCTTGTCGGTTCGTGGATTAACCGGGGTTACTCTCGGTGGTCCAGGCGCCATCCGTCGACGGCGCGCCACTGTGCAGCTCCTCGCTGAAGTCGGAGTAAGCACAAGTGAGTGGCTGGATCTACGCAAATATCTACGCGTGGAAGATGCATCGACGGTAGTAGCCGCGGCCAGGATCGGCTTCGTCGAGACGAGCGAAGCTGAATGGCCCGAAATCATAGAGGCTTTATTCAGGATCGCAGGCCAGGCCAACTCCCTCGAGGAGGAAGAAATCGAAGAGTTGCTGGATGCTCACGCGGTGGCAGCTCAACGAGTTGCTATGGAAATTGCGAAGGAGAGACAGGGCCGCGGAAGGAAGCCGCACTGGTTGTCTCCCTTCTGGAGGCTCCTCAATCATGCACTGGGTGGGGCGCTCGAAACGAGATCGCCTACCGCCCGGAAAGCATGAATTCGCTCTTGGGTTGGCGCGCGATGGAGGCACATGGACCTAAAAGAGTACGAGCAAGAGAAATTTGCCATCGCCGACATTATTCGGTCGGCGCAGGCTGTCGATACCAAGGATGCGGATCTGGCCCATGAATGCCGCGATCTGATCACGCGGCTCGCGGAAGATCGCTTCAACCTAATGGTTGTGGGCAGATTCAGCCGCGGCAAGTCGACCCTGATGAATGCAATCCTGGGAGGCGAGCTGCTCCCGACTGGAATTGTCCCGCTTACGTCCGTTATCACAACCGTCCGCTACGGAAGTAGAAAGCAAGTTGTCCTCCACTTCAATGGGCGCGGTTTAACGCGTGATGTTCCCCTTGCGGAACTTGCGGAATACGTGACCCAGCAGTCGAACCCCGGTAATGTCAAAAACCTTGCCTACGCAGAGATCGAACTGCCGGTCGAAATCCTTCGGCGCGGATACTTCTTCGTAGATAGTCCCGGCCTGGGATCATCTATTGTCGAAAATACAGAGACTACAGAACGATTCCTCCCAGAGGCGGATGCATTCGTCCTTGTGACAAGTTACGACAGCCCGCTATCCGAAGAGGAAGATCGCATTCTTCATCGGATACGGGTCACAAACAAGCGCCTCTTTGTGGTGGTGAACAAACAAGACACTGCCCGCAAAGAGGATCGGGATCAGGCGCTCGCGTTTGTCGCTGAACGCTTGAAGAGATTCGCATTCTCCGAGGCGCCCCAGATCTTCTCGCTCTCGGCGCGTGGAGCGCTTCAGGCGAAGCTGACCACTGACAAAGGTGCACTCGAAGCGAGCGGGCTTCCCTCATTCGAAAATGAACTGCTGAGGTTCCTCACTGAGGAGAGGGCTCAGGCCTTTCTGGCAAATCTGTATTCCCGGACTGGAACATTGCTGGCGCAGTGGTCAAGGCGAATGCAAAAGCCGGGGCAAGTTGATCCATTTCTTCCATTCGTTGAACGGTTAAGGGTCCTTCGAGAAGCGAACATCGATACGGATACCGAGCAGGCATCCTCCATCGGTAAAGAGATCTCGAAGGGTTCCGTGTCTCTTCAATTCGAACAGCGAGGCGGATGCAGGATTTGCGGCGGCGTCCTGAATGACATTTTCCAGTTTCTCAGCAAGTATCAGTACGAACTGACCATCAATCCTGAAGCACAAAGCGAACACGCAATGCGAGGTGGATTTTGTCCCCTCCATACGTGGCAATATGAGAACATCTCTTCGCCTTATGGTGTATGCACTTCCTATCCGCAACTTGTTCATCGTATCGCTGGCGAACTCGAACAGATTGCGGTCTCCGAGGGAGAACCAGGGTTGCCGGCATCTGAGATGAAAGACCTGCTCGCCACAGTGAAAACCTGCAAGGTCTGCGAAGTACGAATCAGGTCCGAGGAAAGAGCGGTTAGATCAGCAGCAGTTGCGGCGCGCGAAGCGACATCCGCTGGCGGGGGCGTGCTGGGCGCCAGTTGCCTCCCACACCTGACGGCAGTCATTACGGCATTGGGTCCGGGAGAGGCAGCTCAGACATTGCTTCACGCGCACGCCTATCTGCTTGACAGGACAGCCGAAGATTTGCAACGTTATGCCCTCCGACATGACGCACTGCGCCGATACCTGACAAGCGAGGAAGAGCGCAGAGCATCTCAGGTTGCGTTGTTGTTGCTTGCCGGCCACAAGAGTGTGAACGCACCCTGGGCTGTCGACACGATTCTCTGATCCGGTGGCTCAATAGCGGCCCATGCGGAAGTCAAGGTACAGCACATGCCCCTTAATCTGATCTCCAACCTGATATTGCGGCTTGTGCGCCATTTTCAGCATCTGCAATATTGCACCCGGATTGCCATCACTCCACTCCACTAGGGATGGCAAGACCGAGCCAAGGTTCGTCGCCTCTAGTTGGGCGTTTTCCGCTTCACGCTGCGCAAACTGAAGAGCAATAGAATGTGGCCAGTTCTTCATCTCCACGCGCTCGGATTTGAGGGCGCAAAGCGGTTGCAGCGCGCCGATATCCTCCATATGGGGTGATCGCGACGCAAAGATGACCGGCGTGCGGCCAAAGTAGTGAAGGTCTTTGATGATGCCCGTTACCACGCGCGAGGGGCCCTCGAGGTGATCGAGGACCATTTGATAAGGCTTGGTTTCGAGCGCGCGATGGACAACGCCTTTGAGCGAAGAAGACGACAGAGCCTCTACGTTCGCCGGCAGCTTGATCTTGGCGTCGGCCGAACGCAGAGCTTCGAGCAAACCATGGAGGAGCTCGCGTGGTGAATGCAGCTGCGGTACATAGAGAGCCAGCGGTTGGTGCGCCACGAACACCTGGAGCAAACGCGATTTTCCCACGCCTGGCGGTCCAAAGACCAGCAGCGATTTCCGAGCTTTTGCTTGAGTCTCGAGGCGTTCCAATTCCTCTTCGCGCTCGACATAAGCCGTATACTCAAGCGAACGATCATTGCGGGCAGGAGACGTGGGCATGAGGCTGAACCCTTTCTCTAGGAAGGCCTAGCCTGCTTTCTGTTCCATGAACCGCTCATGGCTCGAACGGATAACCTCCTGAGCTACGTCACGATCCTTCCACCCGAGTGCTTTGGTGCGTTTGCCCTCGAGGTCTTTGTAGACCGAAAAAAAGTGCTCGATCTCACGAAGAATGTGCGGCTGCACTTCCGTGTAGCTTTGAACGTCCTGGAATCGCGGATTGCCGGTCGCGTAAGCGACAACCTTTTCGTCGGGTACGCCTTGATCCAACATCTCGAACAAGCCAATCGGACGCGCGCTCAACGTGCATCCGGGAAAAGTCCCGCTGTCGCCAAGGATCAGGATGTCCAGGGGATCGCCGTCTTTGGCGAGCGTCTGAGGAATAAAGCCGTAATCGCCGGGGTAGTGTACGGGCGAATGCAAAGTTCGATCGAGCCTGAAGACGTGAAGCTGTTTGTCGTATTCGTATTTGTTGGTGCCGTCGAGAGGGATTTCAATTACGACAGCAACAATGTCGGGAGAATTCTTGCCAATGGGAAGGTCGAGGTAGTCCATCGTTCTGCTCCTTTGCAACCAAAAAGCACAGGAGCAGGTTGCGCACTCCTACGCTTCGTAGGAGTCATTAGCCGCCTGTTTCAGGGGCAGTTAAAGGCGGATTCCATCGCCACTCATCATGATGCCATCGCCCGCTTCATAGAGGCAATTGCAGATCCGAACTTGCCTTTAGCTTCCGCCGAAGGTCCGCCGGTTTGTACCCGGCGGCCTCGTCGGCGGATCGACGTTCTGGGGAGGGACAATAAAGTGCAAAAGACCTCCTGGCCTTTCTGCGAGCAAACAAAAACCCCTACATCTCTGTAGGAGTCATCAGCCGTCCCATTTCGGTAGGCGCTTAAAGGCGGATTCCTTCGCCAAGTAATAATTAGCACAAAGCCCTTTGGAGGAGCAAGCCGTTTACTTCCCAGCTCGTTGTTTGCTCGGAGTGGTTCTTAGTGCAGGCGCCAGTTCCGGGCGGCCACCAACCAACGCTGCTCAAAATGCAGAGCCGAGCCTCCGTTGATAAGGATCTGTTGATCTTGATTGACAGCGATTCTATACGGCCCGTAGACTTGAACTGAAGCATCAGGAGTGACTCATCCGACAGGTGAGTCCGGCAACCGGTTCTGGAGACGTACGGTGCCTGGGCGAAAGCCCGATGCGCGGAATGGATTTTCCGAACAGAGTCTCCGCCCTGAAGGGTTCATGCGAATGAGCGCTCGTGGGAACTCCTGATGCATGCTGCAAAATGGAGCGTGCATCTTATGGCAACTGTCCTTCCTGAGGCGAGAGCGGTTTCCCCTTCCTCCCTTCCCAAATCCTCAACCTATACCTTCACCTCCGAATCTGTATCGGAAGGCCATCCTGACAAGGTATGCGACTTCATTGCAGATTCCGTACTCGACGCGTACCTCGAGCAAGATTCCTCATCGAGGGTCGCCTGCGAAGTGCTCTGCAAGGACGATACAGTCGTCCTCGGAGGCGAGATCAGTTCCCGGGGTCATGTCCACCACGATGAAGTCGTTCGTGAAGCGATACGCCAAATCGGTTATACCGATCCGGCCGTTGCTTTCAGCGCGGATGGAGTCCAGGTGCTGAAGTTCATTTCCAGGCAGTCCGCGGACATCGCTCAAGGCGTGGACGCCGAGAGCAACTCGAATCATGAACAGGGTGCTGGCGATCAGGGAATCATGTTCGGCTATGCGTGCAGTGAGACTTCCGAGTTGATGCCCCTCCCAATCTTCCTTGCCCATCGACTAACGAACGGTCTCGCGGAGGATAGGAGATCCGGGAAATATCCGTGGCTGCGCCCGGACGCCAAATCTTAGGTCTCCGTACTTTACGAGAACAACAAACCGGTCGCGGTGACGGACGTGCTGGTCTCGACACAGCACGGCGCAGAGATCGAACAACCGGAAATCGCTGACTACGTGCGAGGCGATCTAGCGCCCCGAGTCCTTGGCGATTGGTGCCACGGCGGCATACAGTTCATCGTCAATCCAACCGGGAGCTTCATCCTCGGTGGGCCCTCGGCAGACTGCGGAGTCACTGGCCGAAAGATCATCGCCGATACCTACGGCGGAGCAGCGCGGCACGGAGGCGGCGCCTTCAGTGGCAAGGATCCGTCAAAAGTAGATCGTAGCGCTGCGTATTTCTGCCGTTACGTCGCACGGCAGATCGTCAAACAGGGCCTTGCGGAGGTAGCTGAGATTCAGGTCGCGTATGCGATTGGCATCGCCAAGCCGATTTCCCTCAAAGTCGAGACATTCGGCACCGGAGACACCCAGGAAGCACGCGAGTTCGCTTATAGATTTGATTTCCGGCCATCGGCAATCATTGAAAGGCTGGGTCTACTTGCGCCGATCTATCGCCGAACGACGAATTATGGCCACTTTGGCCGCTCTGGGCTAAGTTGGGAGGACTGAGGCCCAACGAAGTTGAGACGTTTGTTTTTCTGCTGAAGCCGGGCGCGCTCCATTCCCCCCTGGAGTGCGCCCCTTTGAGAGGTTCAAGACGGTGAAGATCCGTCGCAGCAGAATTCAGTTCAGCGGAGACACACAGCTTCGCTATCGCGCCTATGCGCGCGACCATAGCATGACTCCAGAGCAGATTCGCGCTCACGATCGGGAGGTCTGCCCTGATAGCCTTTTGCTCCCGTATCTTTCATGGCTCAGCCTTAAGTGGTATGAATGGGGCAGACTGAATCCAGCTCGCACGGCTCGCGGCCCCAAAGAACATGCAGATTTCGACCAATGGCTCGAACAATTGGTTCCTGCCTCGAATGCGATCAATTGCGAGTGCCACATGAAGTTGCCGGCTATTCGGCACAGGATGTAGCGGGAGTCCCGTTTCAAAGTTTTACGAGTATAAGACTTCGCGAACTTCTATTGCTCATCGCGGTTTGAGGTCGATGGAGGGTCGGCATAGTAGGCCCCGGCAAGGTCCGGATAGCGGGCAAGCCAATGAGTGATGTCGATGAGATGGCTTCTTTCAAGCGCGTCCCTAAGCCTCTTATTCTTCAGCCCGCGCCTCAGGATGATCCGCCGCACCTCGTCCTCATCGCCCATTTCGAAACAGCAATTGAAAGCGCCCTCGTTCGTCACCCGGTCGCGCAAGATCACAGTGATTGCATACCGCACACGATAATCGCGCGCTGCGAGATCGTAGACCCTTTGACAATGCATTTGCGCCACCAGTCTCACGCCTATCAGAGTCCGTCCATGCGATGGAGTCCGTCCATGCGATGGACGCCGAGGACCTCTCCCCGAGCGTCATATGCTGTGAATTGATGCCACTCCTCTCCCGGTTCGCCGAGGCAGTAGACCATCCATACGATCTTGTCGATCCTCTGACAGATCTCCTCGGGCCACCAAGGTCGTGGGTGATAGGTCTTCCCGGAGAGGCTGCCCGTCCTCGCGATCTGGCGAGCTCGCTCTTCGCAGAACGTGTTCTGTACGTAAGGCATTGAATGCTATCTCAAGAGTGTTGAAATATCGGGGGCGCCGAATATGGGCATACTTGTGCGCGTCGCGGCTCGCATCGCCAGGCTTGTCGCACGAAGTCCCGCCTTGGGCACATTTTGGCGCAACCAAGTTGGCGACGAATCTCTCCGTCGGAGTGTAGTGGTGTATTGACGGTCCAGGCGATAGAGATGGCAAATCGCGGGCATGCGATGACTCCTGTTGAGATCCGAGGAGTCATCATCCAGGCATCGATCAATGCCGGCGGTTAAGGGTGGACTTCATCACCCGTCGATTGATCTCAGTCTATACTTGACGCGTCTCGCATGTCATCGGGCTGTTCTATTTGAGAACTCCACATACACATTTCGAGCGTGGCACACCGTTGCGCGTAATTTTGCGAGACGGCCGGATCCTTTACGACCATTATGAAGATCATGGGTCAGGTCACATGAGGCTGCGCAAATCCGGCAAACTGCAGCTCCGCCTGGTCAAATCTGTCACGGTCTGGAAGGGCAAGGTAAATGTGGGGCTCGCAGAATCCTGATGGATCCCCACTGGCGTCGGCCATCGGGACAGCGGCCTTGGAAGAGTCCCAAGTAGTGGTATTTGTGTCCGTATTGAACCGACGGAGCTTGACGGAAAAATCGGCGCGAGCCTATAGTTAAGACGTTTTCCTCCGGGGATGAAGCTCCCCAGGTTGCCGAAAGGCTGATGGCTTCTACCGCGTTTCACGTTGCGTCACGGATTTCAGCGTGCCGCAAAGGATTCCGAAGCGGTGAGCCGATTCTCTTCAGCCCGGTGCCAGCGCTGGTCGCCTATACCTGACCGTTCCAGCGGCAAATCACATCCCCGCGTACCGATTCGAATCAGCCAAGCCTTCTCTCTAGTGGTTGAAGCCAAAGGCCGTCAGCATTCCTTCTACTGGCGGATACGATCATTCTCGTTCGTCTTAATTCCCAACATACAAAATCGCAGGTCGCAACTTTTGCGCGCCTGCCCCGAAGTCTCTTCAGTACTTTGCCTGGATCGGAGTCCACCTCGGTCGAACAATTGCTTTTCGAATTCGACCTCCGGTTTCCCTCGGAGGATTCAGTCACCGTACGTGTCCAACCACGAAGGAGAAGGATCACAATGAACATCAATTCTAAGTCTGTTGCGACGACGACTGTAGGCTACATGTGCCTTGCTTTGACAGGGTGGATGCTTTCGATGCCGAACGCAGCTTGGTTCTCGAAGCTCTATGGCCATGGGGCCGCAATGACCTATCCCCTGGCGATCGTGCTTGTGGTGATGGGTATTCTTAGCTTCACTCAGAACAGGGCCCTCGACGCCATCATTTTCTTTGGCGGGGCAGGGCTTTTCTGGTCCGACTACACCTATTACGTCGCGGCTAGCTCTCCGGCTTCGATCGACCCATCCAGCTACACAGGGTGGTACGCGTTCGTCTGGGCGGTCTTCTTTTGCTACGTTTGGTTCGGCTCCTTCAAGAGCGGGCTGCCAAGGTTGCTCTTTCTCCTGGGGCTTTGGCTGACACTGCTTGCCTTGGCCATCGGGAACTGGACCAGCGCCCACGGGATCATTGTCCTGGGAGGGTATTTGGGACTAATCACCTCCATCCTCGCGGCGATCACCTCAGCCAAAGATGTCATTAGGCATGGGATCAAGGTGAGCGATCCGAATCTTGAGCTCGTGAAAGCATAATCGGCTCGCTGACCTCCTGGCGCTGGGTAAGGGCCTCACCAGAATGAGGCCCTTACCACGGACCGCGACGACGCCGAAAATCACGGTATTGCCAGAGCCAAATAGGGGAACAAAGGGAATGGTAAACTGAAGAAGGCGAAGGAATCCGCCTTGAACCGCGCTCCGAAACGGAGTTGCTGATGATTCCTACCGGTCTGGTAGGAGTCTGTATTCCCCTACCAAAACTGAAAGCGTGGAACGTGATCCGAGGATTGCGGCGTGCTGCTTGTCACTTCACTTCGACCGAGATGTCCGGGCTGGTGATGGCAGGCGCTCATTCCGCACTCCTAACTCAGTCGAAATCAGGGTATGCGCGATGACATTCAATAGCATACTTTTCAGAGACACGAGCGAAACCGGGGTGGAGACTTTTAGGGAGGCTCCGTCGTTCTTCGGAGACCTGAATCTCGATCAGCTGGTGAGCAGGCTTACCGGTGATTTTCAGGAATATGATCTCGCGTCGTTCTATTACAGCCCACTGCCGGATCTTGATTCTATTCTCTACCGGCAGGAAGTCGTACATGATCTTGAAAAGGAGCCTGTCCGAGCGACTATCAAGGTCTTCGCTGAGCAGATGCGGCTCATGCGGCATTGCCATGAGCGAGGGAAAAAGGCGTTCTATAAATATGCTGTCCAGAGAGACTTCTTAACCGCTGTAGATCTCTATTGCGCTGCTGTTGAGCGTCTTGCGTTGGACATGTGCGTCCGAGCGCTCGAATCGAGGGGCATGCGAGCCTTTCGCGGCTACCTTGCCAATTACGTTGCCTCGCCTGCCTTTCGTGGTCTTGCGGATGAGACCAGCAATCTGAAGACGGACCTAGCCAAGATCCAATACTGCCTGCTGCTGCGTGGCGATTCCGTTACCGTTCGCGTCCCGGAAGACGAAAGCGACTACAGCATCGCCGTTGAAGAGACGTTTGAGAAATTCCGGCAGGAACCGGATCAAAGATATCGCGTAACTGTACGAGAGATCGACCCTGTCAATCACATACAGGCGCAAGTGATCGACGGGATTGCCAAATTCCACCCAAAGACATTCGAGGCTTTGGACGCGTTCTGCACGAATCGGGTCGACTTTATCGATCGCTCTATTGCGCGCTTCGATCGTGAGATCCAGTTCTATCTCGCCTTCCTGAATTACGTTGAAAAGCTGCGCCGAGCAGGTCTGCAGTTCACTTTGCCGACGCTCTCAATTACTTCCAAGGAAGTCGGCGCGAGAGAGACCTTCGATCTCGTGCTTGCCGGCAAGCTTATCGACGAGAAGTCCTCGGCTGTCCGCAACGACTTCGTTCTTTCGGGGTCCGAGAGGATTCTTGTCGTGTCCGGCCCCAATCATGGTGGCAAGACGACCTTCGCCAGAACGTTCGGTCAGTTGCACTATCTCGCGGCACTAGGTCTGCCTGTTCCAGGAATGGATGTACGGCTCTTCAACTTCGATCGGCTGTTTACACATTTCGAGCGAGAAGAAGATATTAGCAGCCTTCGTGGCAAGCTCCAGGATGATCTGGTCCGAATTCGCGAGATCCTCGTCCATGCGACCTCCCAAAGCATCGTCATTATGAATGAGATCTTCTCTTCAACGACTCTGCAGGACGCTGTGTTTCTGGGCAAGAAGGTGATCGAACAACTTTCAGCCCTCGATCTGCTTTGCGTGTGCGTTACATTCCTCGACGAATTGGCCTCGATTAACGAAAAGACTGTTAGCTTCGTGAGCACAGTCGATCCCGTCAATCCCGCGATACGGACATTCAAGCTGGAGCGAAGGCCTGCGGATGGCCTTGCATATGCCTTGGCTATCGCCGAAAAACATGGCGTCACCTACGACCGGTTGATGGAGCGTATCAGGGCATGAAGACACTATTGATGCATCCTGATCGGGCTTTCGATGCTCAATCTCCATTTCCATGGAGTGAACCGCAGCTGACGCAGGATCTTGAGTTGAATACGTTGCTGGGTGCGATGGCGGATGGCGACCGGCTCATTTACGAAGTCAGTCGAGCGGCCATTTTTTCCGGATTCCAAAACGACGTCAGCACCATCCTCTACCGGCAGGAGGTGATCAGGGACTGCCTTGCGAATCCGGAGCGAATACGAGCTCTATACGCACTCACCGTCGAGGCGACCGACAACACAAAGCGGATGTGGTGGGATTTATCGAGCCAGTATCCCGACTCGGTCCTTTTTGGAGCGATTTCGCTTCTTGAATTCCTGCGAGAATCGCTTCGAAAGCTTCGGCAACTTGCCGAAGAGGGGGCGAACCAATTCGAGTCGAAGGCGTTCTTGACGCTCTTCGCAATGTTGCAGAAGGAGTTGGGGGACGACTACCTCGCGACGATCGACCAGTATCTGTCCGACATGAAGTTCCGCAATGGAACTTTGCTGACGGCGGAGTTGGGAGAGACCAACGAAGGCAAGAACTATACACTGGCGAGACCGCCGAAAAGAGAGCCCAACTGGTTCAAGCGTATCCTTGCCAAGGCACCGCCTGGCTACACGTTCCGCCTGGAGCCTCGCGATGAGGGCGGTGCACGTATCGTTGGAGGCATCCGGCAACGCGGGATCTGCCGAATCGCCGTTACGCTCGCCCAATCGGCCGGCCATGTCCTCAACTTCTTTAAGGCGATGAAGACAGAGTTGGCATTCTATCTCGGCTGCCTGAACCTTCACCAAAAACTATCAGCCAAGCAGGAGCCGACTTGCCTGCCGGTGCCGGTTCCTGCCACGGAGCGCAAGCATGGCTTTAGAGGACTATTCGATGTCTGTCTCGCCCTGCATTTGGAACGTCGAATCGTTGGCAACGATGCGGAGGCCAGGGAGAGGAGCGCCGTGATTATCACCGGCGCGAACCAGGGTGGCAAGTCCAGCTTTCTGCGGAGTATCGGCCTGGCACAGCTGATGATGCAGTGCGGCATGTTCGTCGGAGCGGAGAAATTCGAGGCTGAACTGTGTCCTGCGCTCTTTACCCACTACAAACGCGAAGAGGACGCGACGATGAACGGCGGGAAGCTCGACGAGGAACTCGGCAGGATGAGCGATATCGCGGATCACATCGTCCCCGATTCGCTACTCCTCCTGAATGAGTCGTTCGCAGCAACGAACGAGCGCGAGGGATCGGAGATTGCGATGCAGATCGTTCGAGCCATGTTGGAGAAGAGGGTCAAGGTGTTTTTCGTCACTCACCTCTACGAATTCGCACATCGCTTTTTCGTGGCGAGGTCAGAGGACGGACTGTTTCTCCGTGCTGAACGCCTACCAGACGGCACGCGGACGTTCAAGCTGGTCGAGCGCGAGCCTCTCGAAACGAGCTACGGCGAGGATCTGTACCGCGAGATATTTTGCGATCAGCGCACCGATGAGCCTTCAAATCGCTCCACCGCCTCAGGTCAGGATCGGACAGGCACAGCAAGCAGTCCGTCATCGGGTGAACAGCGGTCAGCTTACCATCCGGATTTCGAACGAAATCTGACTTCAGGGAACGACGGTTCGCAGAGCGCCAGGGATGCCGGCATGAAAGTTGAGGTGCGATGAACCCAAATCTCACCAAGCGCGAGAATCCCACGGCCGAGCAATCGGCTCATCCAGAACGCAAAGCGCGTTCTTTAGAAGAGCTTGGCGTCCGCGAATCGGTTCTCGAAGAGATCGCACTCAAGATTCTTTACCTTCACGGCCCGTTTTCAATCCTGGATCTTTCTGACCTTGGTCGCATCAGCTACGATGCAGCGGAGCAACTGTTTAATCGGCTCCGGGCGAAGCTATTGTGTGAAGTCACCGGCATGACCGGCACAATTCAAGAGATTGCAATCTCGTCCACGGGCAGAACCCGGGCGCTCGAGCTCTTGACTCAAAATCAGTATTCGGGAGCAATGCCCGTGTCTCTGGCCAGCTATGTCTCTCAGGTCCACAAACAAAAAGTGCGCAACATTGAAGTCCGGCCGGCAGATGTCGAACGCGCCTTTGCGCACCTTGTTTTTGACGAGGAGATTCTGTCGGACTTTGGATCGGCGCTCAATTCGGGGAGCGCTGTCTTTCTATACGGCCCGCCGGGAGTGGGTAAGACCGCCGCGGCAGAAACGCTCTCGCGCGTGTTTGCAGAGGATCAGGTTTGGATACCTTACGCGATCGAGGCCGGAGGCCAGATCATCACCGTGTATGACCCGGCTGTTCATGGACGAGACCTGGAGGCCGCGTCGGGAGATTCCGATCGGCGGTGGGCTCGATGCAAGCGACCCACCGTGACCGTCGGCGGCGAGCTAACCGTCGAGATGCTCGATCTTCAATTCAACCCAATTACGAGCTACTATGACGGCCCGCCTCAGATGAAAGCGAATAACGGAGTGCTTATCATCGATGATTTTGGGCGGCAGAGGATTCCGCCGGAGGACCTGTTGAATCGCTGGGTGGTTCCTCTTGACCGCGGAATCGAGTTTCTCACCCTCGTCGGGGGAAGAAAGATCGAGATTCCGTTCGAGGTGATGGTGGTATTTGCGTCAAACAGGGACCCGCGCGCGATACTGGACCCGGCCTTCTTGAGACGGATACAAACAAAAATAAAGATCGGCGCCTCTTCCGAGGAACAGTTTCGCAGGATTTTCCATCGAGTAGCGGAAGGAAGTGGACTTAACGTGGACGAAGAGGCGCTCAGCGAATTGATCCATACTATTAGGGACGTCCTCAAAGAGGATTTGCGCGCGTGCTTCCCACGTGATCTCGTGAATCAAGTGTGCTGGAAGGCCCGCTACGAAGGGCGCGAGGCCCGCCTGGATCGAGTGGCATTGACCAGGGCAGTGAAGACTTATTTCCTGCCGCCAGAGTGAGGGCATGTTGCAGCCCAGTACATCGGCTTTCGCCATTTTCGGCATCACGATTATTGAAACTAGCCAACGCCGATTGATTCCTGCAAGATTGTGCGCGTCGCCGGCTCCCGGTTTTCATGCTCTCGGCCGCGCAGCCGACGCGAGAAAACGGTTCTTCCCGTCGCCGATTGTCCGTAGCAGTTCGACCGAACGGGGGTCACCAATTGTGCCTAAAGCCTCAACAGCTGCTTTCTGCACGTAGATATCCGGATCGCTTTCCACAATCTTCATCAGCCGTGGAACCGCCTCTTGAATCCTGTTTTGACCAAGGAGCCAACAAATGCGGGCTCTTGCCTGCGGCAACGGGTGTCGAAGGGCATCGACAATCTTCTGATCATACGTTCGCAAATCAGAAGTTTGATCCGCACCGCATAGGGGGCAAAGGTCGTCACGATCATTGATCTCGGCCCAACAGCGTGTGCAGAAAGCGACCATGCCCTGATTAGCTGCCTCCAAGTGTCGTTCGTGCCGCTTTGGAATGTCTGGCGCGTTCGGTTGAACGAGATCAGACGAGCGTTGAGATCTCTCGTTCTATCCGGGTAAGCCGTTCGATTGCGGACCATACCGCAGGGGTTCCTTCTTCCTTGACCTTCCGCGCGCGATCAAGAGCCTGCTCCGCTATGCGGCTGATTTCATGCAGCAATTTGCGGATCTCGACTTCCAGGCGATCCCTGCTTTCCTGAATGCGATTCAGAACGTCGTTTTGTACGCGCGAGCTGTTCGTTTCCAACAGATGCTCCAAAAAAGCCCGAGCCTCGTTGGCGATTAGTTTGCGCCCGCCTAAGAGCGGCAAGAAAACATCGGCGAGCCAGCGTAGCGGAGAGGGAGGATCTGCAATTCCGAGGAAATCTTCGAAGGTGAACCTGGACCGCACGCGCAGACCTTTGTCCGCATCGAGCGCATGGGGCATCCGGGTCAGTTCGGTCAGGCCGGCGTCCGCCAACTTCTTCAGAAAGCTGTTGCCCATCTCCACAAATCGATTGGCAACGGCCCGATATTGGCGTTCGCCCTCTTCTTGCTCGAGTTCAAGCCACGGCTTAACCTTGCGGCGCGAAATCTCCTGGGCGAAATGCGTCAGTCTGCGCCTGTAGTGAGGGCCAAAGCCGACGTGTACCGAGCGAAGCTCGTCATCGAATTCCTTTTGAGATTCCGCCAAAGTGGTAGACTCGAACCGCTGGCGCCTGTCAACGAAGAAGTCCGAAATGCGCTGCTGTTCCGCCATGAAGAGGAACCCAAGCTCACGCATCGAGCGTTCGGCATCGCCGATGGTCTCCTTCATCAGGGCGATCCGTCGTTCGGACTCCTCGATCGGACGTTGAAGCGCCTCACGGTCTTCGCTGACAATCGCGAGAAGCTGTTCACTAAGCCGCTGGAGGCCTCGATCACACGCAGCCCGAACCAGATTTCTGCCCGAATCGTCTACAAGGTGATGGAAACTTTCCATCAGTCTTTCCCAATCCCGCACGGGGCCGCGGTTTTCCATCCGCTCGATGGCGCTGATCTCAAACACGTCTCCAATCGGCCGGTGCAGCCGTTTTTCGAGAATCTCGCGCGTAAACTTCACGGCCGCTGCGCGCTCCGCATCACTGGTGCGATCGGCCTTGTTGATCACCAGGATCAAGTCTTGAACTTGTTTCCCGACCGCCTCTACCAGAACTAACTCTTCCCCTGCAATCGGGGGATCAGCTCCAACTACTACCAGCGCGGCATCAATATGCGGGATGAACGCCTGCGTGGTGGCCGTGTTTCCGGTAAAGACTGATCCTAGTCCCGGTGTGTCCACAAAGCACATCCCAGAGGCCAGCAAGGCGCTCGGCACGAATACCTCGGCGCCCTCCACGCCCTTCTTGTTCTCGGGATTCAACTCCTCTGTGACGTATTCCTTCAAGTCGGACATGGCAATGTCGTGCCAGGTTCCGTCCTTCATGCGGACGCGAGCGTGAAGCCGGTCGCCGAACCGAATCACCGTGGGCACCGCTGTCACCGGGATGAAGCCGGTAGGAACGACTGCGTGGCCAACCAGGGCGTTCAGCAGAGTCGATTTGCCTCGCTTGAACTGACCGACACAGGCTACATAGAAACGTCCTTCTGAAACCCTTGCTGCGAGGTCGCGTGCTTCCTCGGCGACAGGTTCAGATCCCAGTTCCTGAGCCAGATCGGCGAGGCGCAGCAGACGGGAAGCCCCGTCCGTGACCAGGAACTTCTCAGCCGGAGGGCTGACGTACTCTTGCACCGTCGAACTGCTGTTTGTCTCTTGCATCTGCTCTTACCGTTGTGACGGAACACCTTGTTGGCGAACGAATCGAATCACTTCGACGTTTGAAATGGCAATGAGGCCTTCTTCGACCATCACGTCGAGATGGGGAAGGAGCTTCTGAATCTGCTCGTCTTTGTCGATGATGCTGAGCATGATGGGGGCGTCTCGCGAAAGCGCCCGAGCGTGGCGAATTCGCGCACTAGAGCCATACCCCTCAATTCCCTTGTAGACAATGGCGCCGGCCATCCCGAGTTCCTTGCACTTGGTGACGATCGCTTCGTAGAGGGGCTTGTTCTGCCACTTATCACCTTCGCCGAAGTGGATCCGCAACATGCGAGCGTGAAACTGTTCTTTCATAGCTAAGCCTCCGCTTAAGCTGAACTGCTCCCCGATCCTGAAACTGCATCTGGCATCTCTACTTCAAGGGCACGGTAGGAGTACTTGATGATGTCCACGTCAGACAAGACTACGAGCCCCTCTTCCACCATTTGCTCCACAATCGGAAGAAAGGCCTTGAGCTTCTCTTCGAGATCGATCACCGACAACATGATTGAGGCGTCGTGGGAGAGATGCATGGCTTTGTCCTTGTGGACTCGGCCGTGCGCGCCATAGCCGAGGATGCCGCGATACACCGTGACGCCTGCGATATCGTGGGCGCGCATCGCCTCGACAAGTGCGACATGAAGAGACTTGTCCCGCCAGCGATCCGCTTCGCCGATATAAACTCGCATCAACTTTGCTTTTCCCTCGATCTTAAGGTGCGCCGGCGGTGTCTGCTTCTTCGGCTTCGACACCTGTGCCGGCTTTGCTACGGTTGTTTCCTGAATTTCGATCATCCCGCTTCCGCATAGCTCCTCTAATTTGCCCAGCAGTTCATTTACCTTCTCCCGCGATTCGACGAATTCGATCTTGAGTGGCAAATGGTCGGAGATTTCGACGTAACTGGCGGAGTGCATGTGATGGTCGGCGCCAAATCCGGCTACGCCTTTCAACACGGTGGCGCCCGAGACGCCGCGGTAGAAGAGAAAATCGAGGATGCTTGAGTAAGTAGCCACGCCATGGTGCGTAGATCCCTCACTCACGTAGATCGTTACCTTCAAGGCTTTTCCAGCAATCAACATTCGGACTCCTTTTATGGATGCAGGCCACGTTGCGAGACCAGAAATTCTGCGGCTCGCCCTAGAGCACCCCAGCCGGGCCTGTCGGCCTGAGGCGTATTACGTAAGGTTTCGAGGTCCTCCACAAGCTGCCGGCGCGCGTTCTCAACAATTGTGTCGATCCGTGCAGCGATCACTGGCTGCACCTGACGCCGCAACTTTACGCCATGTGGAATGCAAAGCATTGGATCCTGGCGCAACCAATCCGCCACGCTCTTCTTGTGGACACAGCCAACGAACTCGCGAATTCGCCTGTCTTCCTCGGCTGACACCTCTCGACAGAGATCGCACTCCGGCGTTCCGTCGGCTTTCGAGGCTGCTTCGACCAGGCCAATGAATACCTGCGCCGCTGTCAAAGCGTTTTGTACTGCCGCCAAACCCCAGGCATGGAAATTGCATAGGTTCCGAATCTGGCTATCCGAATGATGTTGCAATCGGGCCGCCTGGTAGTCCTTCAGAAACCGGCAAAACGGGCACCCCGGCTCCGAGAGCGTATCAAGTATCGAATCGTAAAAGGCGAGTTGCTTTTGTGTCCTCATCAGATAATCTCCGCGAGGAGGACGCCTCCCCACACCGCAAGGAGCCCGAGAACAAAACTGCTAACTGCATATAATGCCGCCATGAAAAATGCCCCAGTGCGAATCGAGGACAGCGTTTCCCATTCGTAGGTTGAAAACGTGCTGTAGGCGCCCACGAAGCCAACCGGAATCAGGAATCTCCAAGCCGGATTCAATTCCGCCCGCTTCGCAAGCAAGGTCAGAGAAAAGCCAATAATCACGCAAGCCGAAATATTGATGATGAATGTACCGTATGGAAACTTCGTTCCCAGGCGATTGGCGACCTCCGAACCTACCCAATACCGCGCGATAGCCCCGAGCGCGCCGCCAACCGCGATATAAACGTATTTCAGCAAATTCAGGCCTCCCTTTCGATCATGTCGTTCACTGCGGATCCTTCAGCGGGGATCCAGGTCTTCAGCAGAGAGAGGTCCTTCTCAAGCTGAGGAACGTCGACAGCGTCATTGGAGGTTCCCGCGATTCGATGGAGTTGGACCCGGTAAGCGCTCGCATAGGAATTGACCAACAGCACGATCTTGCTGACAAACTTTTCGCCCCATTGTGAAAGCGCTTGGCCATAGAGGTGCAATTCCTGCTTGACGAGATTGCCGACGCTGCTCTCAAGGGACGCCCTGACCTTGTAACGCAGAAAGTGCCTTCCAAAGATCCGCCACGGATTTAAGTTCATGTCTCCGGGAAGCGCTGCCAGCTCGAACCGTGGAACATCACGCAAAAGGCCGTCTATCTCATCCTGCGAAGGCACGTCGGTGCGGCCCATCTCCTGAGCTACCGTCTGCAGCGTGAAAATTGCCCGCTGGCAGACGCCGCGCGTTTCTTCGATACGCTGTGCCATCGCCTTCCAAACGGCTTCGTGCAGCCATTCGGAAAGTTGCATGGATGTGACGCGATACTTTGCATTCTGCACAATCCACGCAACCGCGCTGTCCGAGGCTTCGGAGAGAATCACCTGCGGCATCTCGGCGAGCCTGAAAAACTCATGACTCAGAGTCGAGCGTTGCTCGCCCACTTCTCCGGTTATCCGGCGCAACTGCTCTTCGAGATCGTGGACATCGGTGGGTGTTTCCTGTCCTCTGCGTTTGGTCTGGTCCAGGATTGCGCCGAGCGCAGCCCCGACCGCGTCCCTCAGAGCGCCGATCTTCCGCGCAATCGAACTATTTCTGAGCTCGCGCGCCTGTTGGAAGCGCGGCAATAGCTCACGTTCAAAGAAGTGGTCAAGCAGGATCGCGCGATCAGGGAGCGAACTGACCGCATGCACTGCCATCTTCAAACCGAGTTCCCTTTGCAGCTGTTCCTCGATATAGGTCGTCGCTTGATGCAGATCTCCGGGGGCAAGCAGGTCGGCTTTACTGAGCAGCACAATCGCAGGGATTCCGCCCTCGTAGAGCAGACGCAGAGTTCCTATATCCTCATCGTTCAGCGAGGTGCCTGCATCGATGAGAAGAAGAGCAAGGTCGCAGGAAGGCAGGTAGGCGAGCGTCTCGGCGGCTCCGCGCCTGGCGAGAGAGCCAAGTCCCGGCGTATCCACGAGGACTATGCCTTGTTTCAGCCGGGACGACGGAACCTCAACCACCGCTCGCACCACGTTGCGAAGGTTGCCCGGGTTACCCTGTTCGGTGACCAGTTTCGAGAGCTCTTCGATGGTGACGGTCTCTTCTCTGCCTGTCCCGTAGGCTACTGCCGCGCGAAGCGCCGGTCCGTAGAACAGCTTGGTCGGCACTGCCGTAATGGGGTTTATGCCCACCGGAAGGACATTGGTGTTGAGCAGCGCGTTCAACAGCGAAGACTTTCCGCTGCTGACGCGGCCGAACAGCGCGACCTCAAGATTGTTATCCTCAAGGCGCACCGCCAGCCCTTCGATCCGCGAGCGAAACTCGACCAGTCCGTGACGGGTGACGATCTCTTCGATGAGGCGCAGGAGGGCCACGTCGTATCCGGTCGATTCCAGCCTGCGCAGGCGCGATTCCAGGTTTACGCCGAGTTCCTGCCGGACATAACGGTCCATGCTCTGAACCAGAGAACGGAGTTCATGGACAACTCCGTTGAGTTCCTCAACCGCGTCATCGGGGATAGCGCCGCTTCCGCGCATGTAGCTCGGCCGGAGTTCCTCGATCGCAATATCGACAAATGCGAGATCCGTGGTAACTGCACGAGTCACCGGGATTTCCGGGGCTTCTGGTTTCATTTGCTGCCAGTCAAGGGCTCGCAGCAATTGCGACCGAATGCGCCGGATGTGGTCTTCAAGCACGCGCGTTTGCGCCGGCGTGACATCGACGACGTATCGAGGAAACGGGGAAAGCGATGCGGCCGAATGCAACGCGTGCTCGATACTGCTCAACAGCTTGTCGATGTATTGGCACGTGACGGCCAGACGCCGCTGCTGCGCTTCATTTAACTCGCCGGGGCGTCGGGATTTGACGATCTCGAGATTTGGCTTGGGCATTACCCCTCCAATTGTTTAGCTCCCGAGGAGTCATCTGCCCTAGCGAGCGATCCCAGGTGGACTCCAACACCCATAATGGTTTTGGCCTTCTTACGCCTTCACGGCCTGCCAGCGTTCGTAGACGCTGGCGCCTGCATAACGAGCTTTCGTTCCGAGTTCCTTTTCGATCTCAAGAAAGCGGTTGTACTTTGCGATACGCTCCCCACGGCTGGTAGAGCCGGTCTTGATTTGTCCCATGCCGCCAGCCACCGCCAGGTCCGCGATACTCGTGTCGTCCGTCTCTCCGGAACGATGCGAAATGACGGCGCCATAGCCGTTTTCTCTCGCAATCTTGATGCACTCGAGCGTTTCGGTGACGGTGCCGATCTGGTTGAGCTTGATCAGAATTGCGTTGGCGATACCGTCCTTGATGCCTTGTCTGAAGATCGCGGGATTGGTCACAAAGTTGTCGTCGCCGATCAACTGAATCCGGTTGCCCAGTGTCCTCGTCAACTGCTGCCATCCCGACCGGTCATCTTCTGCGGCACCGTCTTCGAGCGCCCAGATTTCGCGATATTGATCGAGAAGCCGTTTCCAATACTCGATCATCTGCTCCGGTGACTTCCTGCTCTTATCGGATTTCGCGAAGACATACTCTCCATCGTCGAAGAGTTCGCTGGTGGCGGGATCAAGCACGATGACTACATCGATCCCGGGCTGGTGCCCGGCTTTAAGGATCGCTTCAAGGATCAGTTCGATCGGTTCTTCGTTGGACTTGAGCTGCGGTGCGAAACCACCCTCGTCGCCCACGGCAGTGCTGTATCCCCGCTTCTGCAGAATTGCTTTCAAGGCGTGGAAGGTCTCAGCCGCGGCACGTAACCCCTCGCTGTAATTTGGAGTTCCTACCGGAGAGATCATGAACTCCTGAAAGTCGACGCTATTGTTGGCGTGTCTTCCGCCATTGAGTATGTTGAACCACGGAGCCGGGATCAGATTGGCAGATTCGTTGCCGAAACTCGCGTAGAGAGGAAGGCCGCGATCCGCCGCGGATGCTCGTGCCACTGCCAAAGAGACACCGAGGATCGCGTTTGCTCCAAGGCGGGCCTTGTTGGGTGTTCCGTCAAGTTCGCAAAGAGCCCTGTCCAGACCCGCCTGATCGTTGGCGTCAAAGCCGCGAAAACGGTTCTGAATTTCGGTTTCTACGTGGGCCTTCGCTTTCAGGACTCCCTTGCCGTTGTAGCGCGCCGCATCGTCGTCACGCAGTTCGACTGCTTCACGCTTCCCGGTGGAGGCTCCGGAAGGCACCTTTGCAGTGGCCTTCACCCCGTTTCCGAGGATTGCAGTCACCGCGAGTGTGGGATTCCCTCGGGAATCGAGGATTTCAAGAGCTTCAAGTCTTGCAATTTCGGACATAGTAATTACACTTTCCGGGCCATTAGGCCGCGAGTTGTGAGAATTTCGATGAAATAGCAATCGCGTACGCGCCTCGCGCACACCCACAGCAGTGTTCTTGGGAAGCTCAAAACTCGGGAAGATGGGAAAGCAGGGGGTCTGACGCGCACCGCAAGAGCGGTAGCCGCCGGCCGAAAGAACATCCCGAAAGCAGACAAAATCCGCGCGCTCAGCATGAACGCCAACCTCAGGATTCTCTGATCAGGGATTCGGCCAAGACATGACTCCGCGACAGAAATCCCTGTCAGGAGTCATCATCTGTCCGGCCTATTGGATGGGACAGCGGTTAAGGGTGAACTCCGTCACCACTGAAAGGATTATATCATACAGAATCGCTGGGTGTTGGCCTTCAGATTGAAGTCTCTTCCCCATCTGTCATATAGTGGGGACGGCGAAGGAATCCGCCTTGAACCGCCCTCCGAAACGGAACGGCTGATGACTCCTACCGGCCTGGTAGGAGTCTGTATACCCTACCAAAGCGTGAAACGAACTCTTTGCCCCTGAGCGGGCAATCATTGGCTCGAGCTGCGCCGTCAGTCCATTCGCGGACGATTTGTTCCATTTGGTTCGCGGAGCATCTCTGGGACGAATTCCATGCAAATGGCAATGCTGTTGGTTTGTGTGCAGTCAACGACGGGGTCGAGACCACTCTCGCCTTTGGTCGTCGGCTCGTAACGCAGCTTGCGATCATCCTTGTATATCTTGCACCCAGCATCATCGCTCAGCGGTACCGGCATCCAAAGCAACCGGTCATCCTCATGTTCAACGTCGCTCTCGGATGGATGATCGTGGGCTGGGTCGTCGCTCTTGTTTGGGCACTCAAGGGGCGTCTGCAGGAATAGTGGCAGGCGTTCGGTTTTCATATGGCCGCTCATCGCGACAGAGCGTAGGTGGAGAAGGTTCATATGCGTTCTGTTCTAATCTTCGGTGTTCTCGGAAGAGCCGAGAGCCGCTACGCGCTCTGCCGTTTGTGCGCAAAGGGAACTCGCCGGCTTCATGTTCAAACTGGACGTATCGAGGACACGATCAACGACGTTCTGTCGATTCTGGCCAAGCGCACGATGAGCCGCTCCATGGCGGTTCCTGAGAACGTTGCCTGGCTGGCGGTAAGCGCAACGCTCGCCTCCGATGCCACTCTCGGGGTGGCGGACCGGTTGAGTGCATTTAGGCCGCATCCGTCATCGGCTAGCCCGCAAAGACACTAACCTGGCCCGCCGGAGTCTTGGTGAAGGCGTGCAGCAAGCGGCCTTCGCTGTCGAGATGGCGAAGAGTAAGTTGCTTCGGTGTGACGGAGAGGTGACTGAATCCATACAGCTTCTTTCCGTACGGGCCGCGCTTGGCGGGATCGACCTTGAGGTCGTACAGCTCGGCGCCGCCACCGCCTGAAAGAAAGAAGCTTGTGGGATGTCCTTCAAACTCAAGATGCTGCAAATCGTGATCGTGCCCGGCAAGGTAGAGCGTAACGTTGTGCTTGCGAAACAAGGGATCCCAATCCTCGATGAGCACGGGGTGATCGCCATGCGGACCATTCGAATAAACCGGATGGTGCGCGATAACCGCGAGATATGGCGTTGAGCGAGGACACTTCAGCTCTGCCTCGAGCCAGGTCAACTGCTGATCTTTCTCATCGGGCGTCAGGGTGAAATCGCGGCTGCCAGGGGCCAGCGGCTTCGCGTGCGGCATATTGCTGTCGAGAGCAATAAAAGTGATGAGCGGGCTCTCCTGAGGGAATTCGAACGTGTACCAACGAGAGGGCATAGTCCAGCGGGTTTTGCCTGCTCGCGCATAGGCGAGTTCGGCCTCGACTTTGCTCTCGGGCCAATGCTGGTAGTCGTGATTGCCCAGCACGGCATAGGCTGGGCATCCGAACGCATCGCCCGGATACATCATCTCGAAGCCATCATGCCAGCGTGGCGATTTGACGCCGCCCGCGAGAGCTCCGTACCAGTTGTCGCCCAGCAGAAAGAGCGCGTCCGTATGGATCGAATTCTTCCGGGTATAAGCAGCCATGCCCGCCGCGACCTTGCTTTGAGCGGTCATATCCTCGTAGCCCCAATCGCCAATCATCAGGATCTCGTTCGCACCGGGCACCGCCCCTGGGACGTCGGCAAATCCCAGTCGGTCGCCGATTACCGCCAACGCGCTAAACGCGACCGTCTCCTTTAGAAAGCGGCGGCGGCTGACGGCAGAAACTGACAGAGCATCGATTCCCATAAGTGTCTTTTACCATCCCTCTATTAATGCTTGGCCTAGTGATCGCAGACAGACCCGTCTGACCGCGAGCGAGACTCTTTTCCGTTCCAAATGAGGACCTGCAAGGGTGTGGGATTGAATGCATTGCACGGATTGTTCAACTGCGGGCAATTGCTGATCAGCATCAGGACATCCATCTCTGCCCGAAGTTCAACGTACTTTCCGGGTCCAGATATCCCGTCTGCAAAGGAGAGTTCGCCCTCCGGAGTCAAGGGAACATTCATAAAGAAATTGACATTGCTCGCTATGTCTCTCTTCTCCAGTCCGCGTTTCCACTGCTGGATCCCCTTGACGAAGCTCTGCCTGCACGCATGCATGTAGCGCTTCTCGATCGCGTACCGGACCATGTTGCTTTCGACAGAGCAGGCGCCACCAAGTGTGTCGTGCCGCCCGCAGGTGTCGGCCACGATCGTAAGCAGGAGATTTCCTTCGCTCGATAGCAGCCGGCTCCCCGTCGTAAGGTAGACGTTCCCTTGCTCGCGAATCGTGTCCTGAGCGCTATATCGATCCGAGCAGTCGTGTGCGTTGAAGAACATCGTATCTGCGGATTGATTACCCTCCACATCTACGATCCGGACGACCTGATCCTTGCGAATCTCGTGAACAAAGGGATCGCCGGCAAGTACAGTGAAACTTGCGACTGCATCTTCGGGGCATAGTGAAGTGTGTTGAGACTCAGACTTGGACATGTTCTACCCTCCCCGCGCTGACGCCGCTCCGCGAGCAAGGTTGAAGCGCGCTCGTTTGAATTGTTAGGACATTGGCAATTCTGCGCTGCATGGGAACTCAGGTTCTCAAGTCGTAGGAGCCATCAGCCTGAACACTGGCGGTTGCGGTGGAGCCCCATCACCATGCATTTTGTGAGACGTTGAAGCCGCGAAGAGATCGATTGCGAAAACTACCGCTTGAAGCGAAGAGATGTAGTTGAGCGAGCTTGCCGTGTTGCTATTCGTCTGTCACGCAGCCGAGACTCGCATTACGCACAGTTCGAATGTACCTTCCAAGAGTGCCGCGATCTGCTTTATACGGCGGCATCTTCCAATTCTCGCGCCTTCGGTCCAATTCCTCGCCTGAGATTTGGACTGATATCTGATTGTTAGTCGCGTCGATATCGATTATATCGCCGCTCTCGACAAGCGCGATGGGGCCGCCCTCCTGCGCTTCCGGAGTAATATGGCAGACGATAAAACCGTGAGATCCTCCAGAGAAGCGGCCATCCGTGATCAGGGCAACATCTTTTCCGAGTCCCGCGCCCACAATCGCCGAAGTGGGAGTAAGCATCTCCGGCATCCCGGGCCCTCCTTTCGGGCCTTCAAAGCGGATTACAATGACTTCCCCTTTGCTGATCCTTCCTGTTTCCAGCGCCTCCAGCATCGCCTCTTCTGAGTCGAAGACATTGGCGGGACCGGAGAAACTGAGTCCTTCTTTGCCGGTGATCTTAGCCACAGCTCCTTCCGGAGCAAGATTTCCTTTGAGAATCTGCAAGTGACTTGTCGGTTTGATCGGATCCGAAAGTGGATGAACGATCTTCTGGCCGCGCAGCAATGGCGAGGCATCCTGCACATTCTCTCGGAGAGTCTTGCCAGTGACCGTGGTGCAATCCCCATGCATCAGGCCGGCTTCGATCAGTACACGAATGACGGCCGGAAGGCCGCCGATCTCATGCAGATCTTCCATTACATACGGGCCGCTGGGCTTGAAATCTGCAAGCAGCGGGGTCTTGTTGCTGATCCGCTGAAAATCGTCTATGCCGAGGGGCACGTTCACGGAGCGAGCCATTGCGATAAGGTGCAGAACAGCATTCGTCGATCCGCCCATTGCACAGACGATGGTGATTGCATTCTCAAACGCCTCGTGGGTCATGATGTCGCGTGGCTTAAGATCGAGGTCGAGCAGGTTCTTGATTGCCGCTCCGGCGCGGAAGCATTCATCATGTTTCGTTGCGTCTTCCGCCGGGGTTGAAGCGCTATATGGAAGCGACATCCCCAGAGCTTCGATCGCAGACGCCATCGTGTTGGCGGTATACATTCCGCCACAGGCGCCCGCGCCGGGACATGCATGGCGGACGATCGCCTGCCGCTGTTCTTCGTCGATTGAATGAGCGATGAATTGGCCGTAGCTCTGAAAGGCTGACACAATATCGAGCTTGTGATGATCGTGCACGCCGGCGCGAATGGTGCCGCCATAGATCATCAGGCTCGGCCGGTTCAGCCGGCCCATGGCCATGATGCAGCCCGGCATGTTCTTATCGCACCCCGGTATGGAGATATTCGCGTCGTACCACTGCGCGCGCATTACCGTCTCGATTGAGTCTGCGATGAGATCTCGGGACTGGAGCGAAAAGCTCATCCCGTCTGTTCCCATCGAAATCCCGTCGCTCACCCCGATCGTATTGAAACGAAGCCCGACGAGCCCGGATGCGGCGACGCCCTCCTTCACACGCTCAGCTAACTGAAGGAGATGCATGTTGCAGGGGTTTCCCTCGAACCACATGCTGGCAATACCCACCTGCGGCTTTTCCATGTCCTGCTCGCGAAGGCCTGTTGCGTAAAGCATGGCCTGCGAAGCCCCTTGGGATTTCCTCTGGGTGATGAACGAACTGTACTTGTTAATCGGAGTCGTCATGTCAATTGATTGAGCGCCTGTCCCCTGTAGGTAGTTCATAAAATCGAAGCCGTTCGCTTATCCGGCAGCGATCTTTTCAATTATGCAATCCTGCGCCCCGTGCCAAAGTACTAGCCGGTGCAGGTCCGCTAGCTGGGCGACTCCTTCAGAAATCGTCGCAAAGTGATTGCCCTTGAGAACTCCGGCTTTGCTGTTGAAGATGCAGGCGCCGCATGAAATCAGCAGTTCAGGTTCGCTTTGGTCCCCCATGTAGAGAAGCAACTGTCCGGGTGAGGGATGACTCGTCGAGTTTTCTTCCTGCCACTGACCTTCTCGCCCTTCCAGCGGAGCCCATACACCCTCTCCGCTCCATGAGCAGTGAATCACTTTCACCCTCATCGGAAGCATCCTCCGAAAAAGCGCACACGTTTTTGGTGCAGCTTTAACCTCCCATGCAGCGAAGAAATTCAGATCTCCGACCCGGATCCAGAGGCGTCCCGCGACCGCTGCGACCGCTGCTAACTGTTTCCATCGATCCTGTTCCGCGGTGGACATCGTTGGTCTCTAACCAGCAAACTGCCGAGGTGTTGAATGTGAAATGTCATTACTCGCTAGTGGTAGAACAACGCAAGTCCAAGAATAAGAACCAGGAGCGAACCAATCAGCGCGTTGTAGAAATTCAGGTACCCGGACTGGAGAACACTCACTCTGTCCGCAAGATTTCGGACGAGCCGCACGAGCGGAGAGAAGAGATAAGGTCCAAAGATCGGAGCCACTTCCTGATTGAAGATCAGCCGCTTCACAAAATATGGACCGTGGTCATACTCCCGCTCGAGGTTGTGTGTCGGTCCGTAAATGAACCCGTAGAAAGTTCGCAGCGCGTTTGAAAAGGCCAGTGGGGTCGTGGCGATCCGTCTCGCATCCTCACGGCGCCCGCCGGACCACACCGGAACGCGACGAAGAGGAAATCTCCGTCGGCTGATCAGGAATAGGCCGATTGGAATTAGTGCGAGCAAAGGACCGGCGATGACCAGCTTGGTCGGCGAGATGAATGCAAAGTGCCCGCTCAGCGGAATGAGCAGCCAGTCATCTTTCATGGAGGACGGGGCATTCACACCAAAAAGGGACAAGCTGGCGGGACCGAGTGCCTGGACCCACCAGGGCATCCCAACGGCGAGCCCTAGAACGCACAGTCCGAGCAGGAAGACGGCACCGCATCGGGACCATGAGAGGTGCGTCGGTTCACTATGTCCGTCGCCGAGAAGGCCCAAGCCAAAAAGTTTCGCAAAAGTAGCTAGCGCAACGGCAACCACCAAGGCGAGTCCCGCAGCGGCGAGTGCGAGAGTCAACCTTGCCGAGATGGTGTCCGACTGCATCCCGTGGAAGAGGCTCTGAAAGACGTACCACTCGCTCACGAAGCCCGACTGGGGAGGAAGCGCAGCCAAACTCATCGCCCCGAAAAGAGCGCCGATACCGAACAAGGCCGAGGTATTGCGAAGCAGCCCTGTTTGGCGGATGAAGTAACTCTCGTTGACGGTGAAAACGCCATCGGCCGTGAGAAATAGAGTTCCTTTTGCCAAACTGTGTCCTGCCAGATGGATGAGGCATACAACCCAGGCCAGAGCTGCCGGTCCTGGCGCTCCATTCACAACGAAGAGCAAGGACGCCCCCAACACTCCAACGGCTACTCCGGCATTTTCGGCCGAGGAGAGGCTGAGGAGCCGTCTCCAGTCTTCCTCTTGAAACGCCATGAAAATAGTGAGGATTGCGCTGACCACGCCAACAGCAATCATGATGATTGCCACGCTCATGGCCCATCCTCCGCGGTGCGGCAACCACTCGAGCACACCGCGCGCAAGCGCGAAGAAGGCGGCATTGAGAACAACTCCAGAGAAGATGACGCCGGTGGCCCCACTCCCCGAGCCATAGGCAGCGGGAAACCATTCATAGAAAGGAAGCATGCCGAGCTTCGCACCGAATCCGAACAGAAGAAGGAGTCCGACGATGAGGCTTCCAACCGTGGATTCTGGTTGTGTCGGGGTAAGACCCAGGAAGGCCCAGGAGCCTGTCCGGTTTCCGAGCAGCAGCAGCGCAAAGAGGACTCCTACCGCTCCCACTTCGAGCAACGCGAGCATGAAGAGCGTGGCGCCGCCGGTGTTTTCCGCAAGCCTCTCCCCCAGGATCATCACGGCTCCGCCCAGGCTCATCACTTCCCACGCGATCAGAAAAGACATCGCATCCTGAAAGCCAAACACGCCGAAGGCTCCGAGCAACGTCATGGTCAGTCCGGCCAGCCAGCACCTTGAGCACGTTCTCCTCGAAGAGGTTGTGCCGAGCCCTGCGGCGAAGAACGCCGGCAAGAGGCCGAACAGCAGAAGCCAACAGGCTCCGCTATCGAGTTGAAACTGCACCGCCGTATCGCTGACCCGGAACCCGAGCGAAACCGACCCCTGGGTTCCCGGCAGAATCATCAGAGCCGCCGCAATGCCGCAGGCGCATCCGATCGCGATCCCCAAACGGGACGGTATGCCCGTCGGCAGGAGCAGCGCGGCGAGGAAGGACAATCCCCACAAGACAATCATTGCGAGAAGCAATTCACCTGGCATAATGTCCCCTTTCGACGTGCTGGGCCGCACGGTTAAGGAGGAGGAGCAGGGCCTGGATCATCGCCGCTGGATTTGGCGGGCAACCGGGCACATAAATGTCGACCGGCAGGATGCCTTCAAGACCGTTTGCGCAGCTGTATCCTCCCGCCGTCGCACCTCCTGAGATCGCGCAAGTTCCCATGGCCATGACAAACCGCGGCTCCGGCATGGCGTTGTAGGTTTCAAGCAGCGGCTCGTGCATCGCATACGTTACCGACCCCGTAACGAGCAGGAGGTCTGCGAATCTGGGGGAGGGCGTAAAGAAGATTCCCAACCTGTGAAGGTTGTAGTACGGATTATTGAGCGCCTGCAGTTCGGACTCGCATCCGTTGCAGGACCCGGCATCGACGTGGCGGATATGGAGGCTCCGTCCAAAGCACTTCTGGATCTTTGTCGTCAGCTCCTGGGCCGGTTGAGAGGCCAATGCTTCAGCCCAGACCAAATCCTCACGTTTGCGAACTCCAAATGCCCAGTCACTCGACTTCTTCAGCGCATCGGTAGGACAGACCTCTGTGCAAAGCTGGCACGCGATACATTTCCCATAGTCGAGAGTCAACCGTTCACCTGATGCATTGGACTCGACTCCAATCGCCCCTGGCAAACAGGAAGCCGCGCAGGCTCGGCAATTCTCCTGGCAGTTGTCCGGCCGGAATTTCGGCATTCCCAAGACCCCAGCTTGGAGTTCTGCATCCTCCTTGCCCGGCCAGGTGCTTGTTGCAACGCCGCGTTTTAGCCCGAACAGAGTCCAGATCGGCATATCGATTCCCTTAGCGATCGCAGCCGGCCATCGTCAGGCCGAAGCTTGCTTCATTGATCGCGTAGTCCATCATGTTGGTGTCGTGCACCGTAAACGGAAATACACGCCAGTTCGAAAACGACGCAGACTTTACCTTCACGCGCGCGAGGGTGCCGGACGCGCCAAAATGCACACAGTAGTAGATTGACCCCCGGGTTCCTTCACACCAGCCAAGGCCTTCAGCCCCTGGCGGAGCGGTCAGTCGTGTCTCAACCGGCCCCTCCGGCATGTTGTCGAGCGCTTGCAGCAGGAGAGATATGCTGTTGTCGATCTCGGCCATGCGAACTTGCGCACGGGCATGTGCGTCTCCATCGGTTCGCACAGGTATGTCCATCGCTAAACGGTCATACGCTGCGTATGGATGATCGCATCGCAGGTCTCGATCGATTCCCGATGCTCGTTTGATCGGCCCCGAAGCGCCCTGATCGAAGGCCAATTGGCGGGGCAAGTGGCCAGTTGTGATCAGCCGGTCCAGATGGCTGTTCGTTACTTCGAGTTCCTGCATGTAAGTAGTCATCTCTGGCACCAACATGCGGAGGCGGTGGGGGAGGGCCTCCAGATCGAGATCGCGCCGCAGGCCGCCGGGCTTGATCAGACTGCGAAGGAAGCGGCTGCCTGTGAAAATGGCGTTGAGCTGCTTGCACTGCTCCGCGAGCAGTTTTCCCTGCGCCTCGCCAACTTTCAGTGTGGTCGTGTGACAGAGATGCCCCAGATAGTGCAGATGGTTATAGAGCCGTTCCAGTTCCGACAGGATCACTCGCAGGTATTTGGCTCTCTCCGGGATTTCGCATTCGCAAGCTGTCTCGACAGCCTGACAGAAAGCGAGCGAATGGGCCACGCTGTCCACTCCCGATATGCGTTCGGCGACAAGAGTTGCCAAAAGCGGCTGCAGCCCTTCAAACCGCTTCTCCATGCCGCGATGCTTAAAAAACAGCCGAGGGTGGCAGTGCAGGATCGCTTCGCCAATGTAGTAGAAGACGATCTGCGCCGATTCGAGCACGTCGCCTCGGACCGGGCCGAAAGGTAAAACCTGTACGTCGCTGCCCTCGACAGAAGGTAGTTCCCACGGTTCGGGAGAAAAAGGAATGATCGAGTCTTTGGGATAGCGAGGATCGAGAGGTGGAATCGACGGGTGCGCGCCCTCTTGGAGGACTAGGGGGTGCGGCTCTGGATGCCCCTGGAACCTGATCCCGCAGAGATCTGTCATCTCCCGTTCGTACCAACCGAGCAGCGGGATCTCGGGTGCCAGCGATTGAAGGTGCTCTTCTCCGCCGTTTAACCGGCAGCGCAGCAATGGAAACGGTTCATGCGGTTTCCGGTCCGCGAGATAAAGAACTTCGGGCGCTTCTCCTGGCTCCGGAAACCATGCGTATGCCATCTGCAGGCGGGCGCCATCCTCAGAGAGTTGATGGCAGGCTTGCGGGACTTCATTCGGCGAAAGCGTTCTCTCCGCTGTACCTTTCATTGGGCGCCTCCCATCAAGTCGTGCGAGATCCGGCTGAATATGTCCCACAGGCTGTGAGGCCACCAGAGTCCAAAGATCAATAGCGGTATGAATGCCAGCCACATAGGAAGCGTTCTCCACACGCTTCCGGAGAGTCGCGGGATGTCGGGTTCCACCGCTTCGTCGAAGTACATCGCTCGAAAGTGCGAGAGGAAGCCGATGAAGACGACGATCAGGAAGATCACGAATACGATTACGGCCCACCGATAACGCCCGCCGATCCCTGAGCGCAGAATGGTGAATTCACTGAGGAAGAGGGCGAAAGGAGGAGCGCCTGCAATTCCTACGGCGCCAAGGAGCCAAAGTGTGCCGCTCACTGGAAAGACTTTCAGCACGCGGCGAATGCCGGGAATATCTTTTGTTCCATAGGCACGCATCGCGTTGCCGGCGCCGAAGAACATGAGCGACTTGTTCAACGAGTGGTTGAGCATGTGATAGAGAGCTCCGGCAACCCCAAAAACTCCGCCGAAGCCTAGGCCCAAGGCCTGCACACCGATATGCTCGACGCTCGAATACGCCATCAACCGCTTGATGCCGGTCTGCCGAACGATGAAGAGCGAAGCGATGAAAAACGAAAAGATTCCGAACCCGACCACCGCAGAATGCGCGAAACCATCGATGGAAGCGCCGCGCACCACGCCAAGGAACCGCGCAATTCCCAGCATCGACGCATTCAGAAGAGCGCCGGACAACATCGCGGAGACCGGCGCCGGCGATTCGCTATGCGCGTCCGGAAGCCAGGTATGCATCGGGGCCAAACCTGCCTTGGTGCCGTAGCCTACCAGCACCAGCAAGAACGAAACCAGAAGAAGCGGAGGATAAACGGAGGGAGCCGCCTGGTGAAGGGCAGCCCATGTCATCGCGTAGCTCGGTCCCAGCACGAAGGAGCCACCCCAATAAAACAAGACCGTGCCAAGAAGCGCGAGACTGATGCCTCCAGACACGACGACGATGTATTTCCATGCGGCTTCTGTGCTTTCCGCTTCGCGCTCAAAGCCCACAAGGAAAGTACTGATTAGCGTCGTAAGTTCGATCGCGATCCAAAAGACGCCGACGTTGTTCATGACGCAGGCCGCAAGCATCGTGAAAGCGAAGCCGGAGAACAACCCATAAAAGAGCGGTAGCCTTTGGTCCTCGTTCAGCAGCCTCATATAGCCGATCGCATAGATCGAGGCCAGCGTATACACGATCGAGATGCAGACAATCACCCAAGCGCCCAGTGGATCGATCTGAATGTAGTTGTGGGCGAGAGTGACGGGCGCTCCCAGCACTGAAATGAGTAGAGGAATGCTAACGACGAAGTCAGTGATGGCCGCCAGTACAGTCACATACTCCGAAAGCCGCGACGAACGAACCGCGAACGACAGCGCGACGGCTGCCAGCGGGGCGGCAAACAGAATTAGGAGCAAATACTCTGCCATGGACCTTCAGCCTACGAGCCGGTTAAGTTGCCGGCTGCTTGTTGTACCCGCATGGACTACCAGGAACCGAACGAGCATGCCGAAACATGCGACGACGATCAACAAATCAAAAAGAATGACAATCTCGATCAGGAGCGGCATCCCAGGCACGAGAATTTGCGACCCGAGGAAGATCCCGTTCTCAAGCACCAGCAGTCCGAGAATTTGGCTAACTGCTTCGTCCCGCACCGCGAGCATGAGAAAACCGAGGAACTTCATTGACAGCATGATGGTGAGCGCCATCACGACGACGTGGGCGGCAAGAAAGGATTGCCGGTTCATGTGGTTGGCGATCACAAAGGCGAACATCACGAGCAGCGCGCCGAGGACCAGGCTCGAACTTGGCTGAAGTACCGCGTGCAATTCGCGCTTCGCGTTGAGCCGCCCAATGATTCGCATGAGCAGATAGGGCAGAACCAAGCCCCGGAACAAGGCCGTGAGGACTGCAATCACGTAAAGTTCCGGATAGCCGGCGAAGTATCCGACTGAAGCTGAGAGCGCCGCAATCAGCCAGGACTGCACCGCGAAGGCATAGACATAATTCTGCAGCCAATGCGAACCCAACATGACGAAGGTGAGGAGCAAGCTGACAACAGCGAGCGAGCTGAAAATCGAAGCTTGTAACGGGTTGACATGTTCGAGAAACACGAGAGTCACCTCACATCAGCTGGCTCGAAACAATCGCCAACACAGCAAAAAGGAAGCCTGTGGCCAGAGGTTCCTGATAGCGATAAAACCGCAAGCGGGACTGGACCGTCTCGACAACGATCACGACCAGCGCCACGAGGAGGAATTTCACCAGCAGTGCAACCACAGAGCCGAACTCACCGAATGGAGTTCCGATCTGCGACATGCCCCAGGGCAGCAGGAAGACGTTGCAGAAGATGGTGTAGAGGATGAACTGCTTCATCATCGACGCCCACTTGAGGAGCGCCAACAGCGGGCCCGAGTATTCGAGGATGCGCGCCTCGTCGATCATGTAGATCTCAAGATGAGTCGGCGAGTGAATCGGAAGACGGTCAGTCTCGACGAGAAGCAATACAAAGAAGGCCAGGATCAGAAAGAGATGTGCCGGGCTCCAGTAGGTAGAAGGACTTCCCAACAGGAGATGATTCACGACGAAAGGCAGCATTGCCTTGGCGAGCAAGCTGATCCCGACCAGAACCAGAATCAAAGTTGGCTCTGCAAGAATCGCCAGCATGACCGCGCGGCTGGAGCCAATTCCGCCGTAGACATTTCCGGAATCGAGCCCTGCAAGGATGATGGCAAAGGATCCAAGCGTGAGTACCATGCCGCCGCCGAGCATGTCGCCCATGTCGGATTGCGGCAGAGGCCGATCCGTCAAGACGGGGATGAGAATCGGCACGATCAACATCGCTGTGAAGGCGACGATTGGAGCGATCATGTAGATCCACGAGGCGGACTCCGGCACGACCGCCTGCTTATGGAAAAGCTTCCACAGATCCCGATAGGGCTGGAGAATGTTTGGCCCGCGGCTGCGCTGGATCCGCTCTTCGGCCTTGAGAATGAATCCCTGGAGAAGCGGGGCCAACAGGAGAACACATAGGACCTGGCAGATCTGGAGGACAAGATTAGATAGGGTCACGGCACTCTCCTGCCGTGATATCGGTTTAATCCGGGTTGACTGGGAAGGACACAGACAGGCTGCGTGAGTGATTCCAGGCTTTTGATCTTCACAAGACTCCTCCAGTGGTAGGAGTCATCAGCCTGGAAGGCGGTTAAGGGTGGACCTCATCACCCACGCGTATTGTGTGACCTAAAATCTTCATTCATAAAGCCCCGGCTTGTCAAGGCGCGGGATAGTAAGGATCAGATTGAACATCTGGATCGCGAGATCGCATCGAGTACGGCGTTCCGCCCTTGGAATGCCCCAAGAGTACATTGTTCCCAAATGCAATAGTCTTGAGCAACCGATCACCCTTCCGTAATTCGAAATCCAAATGGCCACCCTGCCTATAGCAGATCGTCTCGACATGCCAAATCTCGTCGACTCTTTCCAACAACGGAAAGTTCGGACCTTGGCGCTCGACCTTGGTGAAGATCAGATCGGGATGGAAGGTGAACTGATCGCGTTTAGGGTGCACATGACGATCGGCTTTCGTATTCACAGGCTTCGGTGACGGCCAGAGTGGGATTGCCACGAGAATCCAGGATTTCAAGTGCTTGGAGTTTTGCGATTTCAGACATGATGATTCCGCTTTCCCGGCCACATGGCCGATTATTGTGAAGACATACTTACTCCGGCGAACGAAATGACAACCGCCGGGGCTGTGATGGCGCATCGCTTTGCATTCCTCGTCCATTGACCTGCGAGTTTCATTACCAAATCTCTCCGCCTCCTCAATGCACAATCATGACCGGGCAATGCGCATACTTGAGAACCCGCTGCGTGTTGGACCCGAGCATCCAGCGATGCAATATCGTGTGGCTGCGCTTGCCCATGACGATGACGCTGGCTTGCATTTTCTCTGCGGCATGAATGATCTATTCCGCGGGGCGCCCGACGGCAATCTCAGTTTCGAGTTCGATCTCTTTTTCCTTAGCACGCTCTCGCATTGGCCCGAAACAGCATTCAAAACGGTCCCGCTCTTCGTCGAGCACCGCGTGGAACTCGGCGCTCTCGGCCGGCTCCTGTGGACGAATCACCGATAGCACATACAGCGTGGCTTTCGCATCTCCGGCCATGGAAAAAGCAACGTTAAAAGCGTGCTCCGCGTGAGGTGATCCATCAAAGGCAACTAGGATTCTCTGAAATCCAACAAAAACAGGGCTTCCCATCTCAGTCACCAAGAGCCGTCAGGCAGTACTGTGCCACCTGGGTGACAGTGGTTTAGTGTTGATCGATTGAAGAGTGGGGATGCCGCGAG
>Ga0335072_10000904_pt1 | contig 51846 bp, 40 predicted proteins | sample Lox_Sample_21_FD_206725 | JGI IMG/M metagenome (GOLD analysis project Ga0335072, IMG submission 206725) | Soil microbial communities from Loxahatchee National Wildlife Refuge, Florida, United States - Lox_Sample_2.1 | ecosystem: Environmental > Terrestrial > Soil > Wetlands | place: USA...
ACGAATCTCCGACCACGCTCGAAGACTCGGTAGGAGGAGTGCACGGGGCACCCGAGGGATTCTCATACAGATACTTATAGGAATAGGTCAAGCTGGAAAAGTCAGTTGCCGGATAGAGCGCATCCGCTGATTGGGGGCAGTCGTCTTCTTCAAGACAGAATCCCTCAGTTACCGAGTAATAGATCTTCCACGAGACATGCGACTGATCCAGTTCCTCAAAGATATTGGAGATATCGAGCTGCGGTAAGCCATCGCTGCCCGGACCATATACGAGCCCCTGGGTCGTTCCCCCAGTGAAGGTTGCTATGCGATTGTCGGCACTGTAGCTTGCAACCGGAGAAAACCACCGGTCATCCACCGCAAACTGCGACGCCATATAGTAGTAATAATTCAAAAACGTCTGGTCGTAATAACCCATTGCGCGCTGCCCGGTGAAATCGGTGAAGCTGCCCGCGCACGTCCCGCCGCCTGAAGCGGAGCAACTCTTTGCGTAGCCCTCTGCATTATGGACGAAGCCATCCAAGTTTATGGGCCGCGTCGTCAGAAAGTCATATCGGTTCACGTCCCCGTAGCTCGCGAGCCAGTCCGAGCTCATGTCGTCGACGCAAGTGCTGGCGAACTTGAAGGGCTTGAACGATGCACCCTCGTCATCCTCGTTGCTGATGGTATTCAACTTGTCATCGATGCCGTCGACGTTATAAGTCTTGCCGTCGTCCCCGATATTCCACCCTTGCGCCTGGCGATATGGGTTTAACATTCCGAAGTAGTTATCAAAGGTGTGGTTTTCCTGGAGCATGAAGATTACGTGGTTGATGGAGGCGATACTGCCTTGCGGTATCACGGTCACCGTGGCCGTTGCCGAAGCGCTTCCTCCCGATCCGGTCGCAGAAGCGGTGTATGTAGTCGTCTTCGAGGGTGTCACCGCCTGTGACCCGCCGCTGGCGCCTACTCCGTAAGAACTGCCATCGGAGCCTTTCACGACAACCTGTGTCGCATTTGCCGCGGTGACGGTTAACGTCGAAGCGTTCCCAGGAGTAACAGTGGCGGGATCGGCAGTGATGGTTATCGTTGGACTGGGAGACGATGGAGCCACGGCGAGCGGCGCGTACGTGCCGCATCCCCCAAGTCCTGCACAAATCGAAGATAGCGACAGGATCAGAGTCGATGTCGCCAGAGACTGTGGCATTCGCAAGGCTCCCTCCTTTGCTTCAACGAGGAAGCATCGTCGGCATCACTGTTTACAACGCAATCGCGACGCCGCACCTAGATGGACTAAACCGCGGGTCGATAACTGCAAATTTTGAAAGGCGGCGTCGAACGATATGGTGCACCTGGCAGCCGCACGCCTCAAGGCTCTGAGAGTTAGCTCTTGCTAGCGATCTGTGCCTGACTCACAGTAAGTTGGATGATTTACTGCCTCTCGATGGATGCTCGGATCTGCACTAAGCCAACGGCAAATGTTGCAGAGGCCGCATAGATATTCCCGCGTCTTTGAACCCGAGTGCTGCCTGATTATAAGTGCTCGTGCCGCGCGGCTGGCGGCGCGCGCCATATCGCGCCCTGCGGATCTCACACCAATCGGTTCGTCAGCCTCGAGAAGTCAAATAAAACCCTTCTCTCGAGACGGGAACATCAGGGCAGCTTGAAGGTCTCGTGGAAGCCTCACCTTCGCCGCAATGGCCTTTTTGCATCGGTCGAGTTCGAACCAGCGCAGATGGTTAGAAACAATGCTTCCCATCGTCATCTCGAGGCCGGCTTCGAAATTCATCATTGCCATTTGATGTTCCATCTGCGGCGACTCCAGGATCGCCACGAGCTGTTCAGCCAGGTCGATGGCGTTACCGGCTCGGTAGAAACGAATCGCCATGTGCTCGTTAGTCGCCATCTCTCGAAACTCGGCGATATCGACGCAGACGATGGGCACCCCATACTCACACGCCTGGTGCGCCGGACCGCTCGACCCGGTTGCCGAATCGTACGGCACGACGACGATAGAGGATGACTGAAAGAGGTCAGCGATTGCCTCCTCTGGAACGTAACCGCGGAAGTCGATGGGTAACTCCGGGGGCTGCGATGCACGCACGGATTCCCAATATCCAGGTTTCGTGTGATGATTGGCGCCGGCAACTATCAATCTCGCGCCTGGGACTCTCTCAAGTACGAGCGGAAATGCCTGCATCAAAGTTTCGAGACGCTTGTAAGTCCCCCAATGCCCCAAGGCGAGAATGCGGTGTTCTGGGTTACCGCGCCGGGAGAAGTCCGGAGGAGTGGGGGAAGATGCAAAGATTCCATGTGTACTCAGAAGAACATTGGCCGCACCGTATTTGGCGCGAAGCGTTCGCAGATAGCCGGGGAGGAGCACCGAAAGTGAATTGGCGCAAAGCAGCGCCCGAGTCGCCAGGTTTGCTCCTGCACGCAGTAGTCCGTACCGGCGCACTCCAGCGGCCGCGAAGTCGACGTGCTCCAAAACGTGATGCAGCGTGATATGCGTGTAAAATCCGGCAGTACGCGTGAGCGCAGGGGTGGCAAGTCCCAAAAACGCAGCCGGCGCCATGTTTGCCGTTGCAAACGTCGAAAAGACGAGGTTATACCACACGACATCAGGCTTCAGCCGTTTTATCTCACGCAAGAGGCGCACCGGGTTTGTCATGCTCCCGAATTTCCAGCAGCGAATCACGTGAAATCCCGGCAGTTCGGGCTGCTGGCTCCCTTTCAACTGGCGTCCGTGCTCGTCCGTGGCAAACTCATAATCCGCCAGTTCGTCGGCAAGGATAGTGAGCTCCACTTCCGCGTTGCTCTGCAGCTCGCGCGCGATATGAAACGCGTACTCATTCAACTGGCGGCCACTCGGAGGAAAAGTACAGACGAGACATATCTTCATTGTGTCCTGCCGCTAAAATATGCTGATTTCCACGTAGGGCCGGTACTGTTCACTCTGCGGGCCCTGGAAGTTGAAGAAGGACTCCTGGCGCCATCCCACCGAAAACCGAATCGGATACTGCACTGGGACAGAGCCCGAGTCTGCCTGAAACATATGACGAAAGGGTCTGGAATAGGAAATGGAAATTCCGTTCTCCAGTGCATCATAGACGTGAAACCCTCGGGTGTTTGAGTACGCGGTCGAAAGTTGCATATCCCAATTGGGCCTAAGTGCAACATCGGCGTTGACGGCTGTGCGCAAATCCTGCGCGATGCCTCCGCGCGTCACGAACACGCGCCAGGCGCGCAGGTCTTCCACCACTCCCCGGAGATCCAGCCGGCCGGAGAATCTGCGGTCGAGCCCCACATAGGACGAGGTGTAGTAGTCTTCGATATGTGCCGGCGAAAACACCTGGTCGTTAACTCCCCATCCTGTTAGAAGGGCCGTCTTTCCCCACGGCGCGCCTATGCGGAAGTTAAGAGCGCCGCTGAGTGCATGGGAGTGCAAGTTGCTCTCGGTGAATGGTCCGCTTTCGCGAAGCACATAACCATTGGCCGAAAGAGCGTTGAAAAACGAGCTTGTCGTCATGTAGGCAAAGACGCGAATGAGATTCTGATTCATGTCATAAGGATCGTTAGAGTCGCGCCGGATCGTCGCTTGCACGCCGCTATTAAATGTCAGAATGTTATTGCCCAGGTGAACGGTCGGGTTAAGGCCGAAGTTGAAGGTGCTGTCGGTCGTATCGCGATCGACGATTGAATTTGTACTCGGAACCGAGATTAAGCCACGTGCATTCCGCAACTGGAAAAACCCGCTGGCCGTTGGCATTCGGCCAAATTGAAGATGGAAGGCATCCGTCCACTCGGTCTGAATCGATGAGCGGGGCGGGGGAAGCTCCGATGCATTCGAGCTCGGAACAGGTGCCGCACCGTCCAGTTTCGAGTCGAGAACGTAGACCGTCGTATCTTCAAAGATGGGTTCCACCGAGAAATCTGAGAGAGCGCTCAGGGAAGAAGTCAATCGAAGCCCCTCGTCGGCGCCGGCCGCGAGCATATTCTCGACAGCTGTCTCGTTAGTGCCGGTTGCGTTAGCTGCTTGTGCAAACGCGGTGAGAGCCTTGCCATTCATGTGTTCCTGGCGGTAAACGTTCGCCTGAGCCATCAGATACTGGTAACTCGGGTCGCCCGGGTCAGGCTCAATTGCGGATAGCGCGGTCTGGGCACTCGCTGTCTCGCCAAGCGCTAACTCATTTTCCGCAAGACCAATGCGCACTTGCTCCTCCGGCGCACCCGCTGCCGATGCGCGGCTGAGATAAGACTGCGACAGAGCATACTCGTGAAGTGACCGGAGAACATCGGCGGCTGCCAGGTATTGCATCCCCGTGGGGGCACTGGTATTTCCCGCCTCGGCCTCCAGCCACGCCAGCGCAATCTCCCTTTCCGCCGCTTGCGATTGACCCCGCTGTGCCATAAGCTGAGCGATGGCCAATCGCACCGCGATGCGATTGCCGTTGGCGGCATTGAGAGCTTCGCGGAAACGCTGCATTGCGCCCCGTGTGTCGTTGATCGAGCTAAGCGCCTCTCCGGTGGATACGAAAATTGCGCTTGCCCTGTCTCCGCTGTCCTCGTGGTGCGGAACCGCGCGAAGCTCGTTCTCCGCCAACTGCACGTGATGCAGCGTTTGTGCACGGTCGTGAATGGCTCCGTAAGCGCGCGCCAGCAGCGCATCCGTTTCCGCGTTAGCGGGTGCGAGGTTATCGGCGATCTGAAGCTCACTTATCGCGCGGCGGTATTCGTGCTCGGAGAATAGGGCATTACCCAGGCCAAGGTAGAGGGAACCGTCCTTGGGCGTGAACTTGAGGGCCGCCCGGTATTCCGCGACAGCCTGGGTCAACATGCCTTCACGCCCATAGGCTGTTGCCCGGATCACATGTATGTCCCGAGTGTCGCCCTCTGTGCGCTGCGCGAGTTGTGCCTCGCGCAATGCCGCAGATGGTCTGCGAAGATCGAGGTCTGCATAGGCCAGCCCAAGATGCGCTTCACCGTCTCCGGGGTCAAAACCGATTGCCGTCATAAAGTCCGCCGCGGCCTCCTTGGGGCGATGAAGGTCGCTCAAAACGTAGCCGCGATTCACATACGCGGTAACCACTTCGGGGTCGCGCCGGAGCACCTCAGTGAAGTCGGCAAGAGCTTTGGCGTCGTCGTGATCGTGTATATATACATATCCCTGCAGCAACGGAATGTCCGGCTCTTTTGAAAGGATGTTCATATATTGATGGGTCAGACTCAGCAACTGACTGTATCTCTCAAGATGAAGTAGATCGTAGCCGAGATAGACGACAACGTCCCTGTCTCGCGGGAGCAGCCTGATAGCTCTTTCGCCTTTCTCCGCCGATTGGAGATACTGGCCATCGAAGCTCAAATACCTCTCTTCTTCGCGAAGCACAAAGGGATTGTTACTCATACTGGGCGACACGCGGCTCATCCATTGCCGGGCGAGGGCCATGTTGTGAGCCTCGACGCCGGCATTGATTCCGCCCGCAACAATCAATGGGTTTTGAGGAGCCACAGAATAACCCTTGTTGTACGATAGTTGGGCTGAGCGGTAGTCCTTGTGGGCGGTATATAGGTCGCCGAGGGCAAGATAGGGGGTGTAGGACGATGGGTCTGCCGACTGAAGACGGAGAAAGTATCTCCTGGCATCATCGTAGCGCCCGATCGCACGCGATGCGTAGCCGAGGGAAGTCAGTGCGGAGCGATCGTCGGGGTGAACGGCAAGGACTTTCCGGTAGACTGCAATCGCCTGCACTGTGCGCCCAAGTTTCATAAGAACATCTCCGTCGAGCTGCAGGTTGCCGGGATCACCGCTGCCCAACGAGAGCGCTCCTCCGATGTCGGCGAGCGCTGCAGTCAGATCTCCGGCATCCATTTCAACCAGAGCCTTGAGGCGGAGGTAGCCCTCCCGGTCAGTCTCGCCCGCGTGCACCCCTTTCATCTCGCTTTCTGCTAACTGAAGCTCGCGCTGTGCAGAGCCGGTATTGCCCAACCTGTCGTAGAGCGCGACTAGGTCCATGTGCAACTGTATGCCGTAGAGCTGCCCTTCAATGGGATGTAAAGGCAGGTTTGACAGCGCCAGTTGATAGTCGCGCACGGCGTCTTGATTTTGCTCCTCGGATTGCTCTATATCGCCCTGAATGGCGTGAAGACGGTAGTAGCCGGGATTGAGCTTCTTTGCCCTGTCCGCAAATAATTCGGCCTTGATCATCGAGCCAGCGGCAAACTCGGCCTGCGCCGCTGCAAGCTGCATATCCAGGTCTGCCGGCGCCGCGGTTGCCGCCTGGGCATAAAGTCTTGCGGACTGTCCCGCCTGCCCGTTGCGCTGATAGCTGTATGCCAGCTCGGCTACGACCTTTGGACTCGGATTGCGGATCGCTTTGAGCGCCGCGATTGCCTCCGAGTGCTCGCCCACCTGGTTGTAATATCCGGCGAGCGATCGTTCCACATCAACATTGCCGGGAGCCCGGTGTTCAGCCATGGCCAGATAATGGCTGGCAAGAGACATTTGCTTGAGGTGCTGATAACAAGTAGCAAGCAGCACTTCAAACCGCGCGCTCTCCCGAATCCGCTCCGCCTCGCTGAGCCACCTGATCGCATTCGGATAATCTTCCGACTTCATATAGAGCTCCCCAAGTAGAGCGAGATCGTCAGGGCGCCCCGGGTTTGCCGCAGCCGCTTGTGTCAGGAGGCTCTCTGCGTCAGCCACTCGGCCCGTCAGTGCATAGTCCTGGGCGAGTCCCGACAGCCCATCCACCGCATGAGGGCTGAGCCGTAGCCCGTGGTTGTAGGCGTCGACGGATAAGGCAAAAGCCCCATTGAGACGCGCTGTGTAACCGAGAAGGAACCATATCTGCGGGTCATTAGGCGCTGCGTCGGCGGCCCGTCGGGCATAACCCAGCGCCTGGACGCGATCCCCACGAAGAAGCGCTTGCTGCGCTGAATGTACCAGTCGCGCGTTTTCAATATTCGAGCCCCATCCCAGGGATGGCTTCGCGTGTCGCGCTTCACCTGCCTGGCCCGAGGCGCGTTGTGCGCCTTGTGGGCCGAGCTGATAGACCTGCGCCCACGCGGCATACGCAGTAGTCACAAGCACACACGCAAATACGCGTCGTAAGAATTCACAACGAACATTCAAAGCGAGTCACCAGGGCTCGAAGTTCAACTGTCCGCTTTGATGCTCGCGCCCTATTCGCCGTTGGCCGTGTAAAGTCCGGCTCGCCATCCGGTGTCGGTATGCTCCACTTTCGGCTTCATAAGGACAAACACCACCTGGGGGCAACCTCCCGGACAGATTCGGCAATCGAAGAATGTGCGGGCCTGTCGATAGATCGTATTGTCCTCTTGCTTTTGGTTGTTATCTTCATCTTTTGTGCGGAATGAGCCTGAGGCTGCCGGTGTGGCATGTCACATTCAATCGGGTGCAAACGGTATCAGGGAGCTATTGAGGCGCTATTGGATACTTCCAGACAATCCTTCTCCGAAGCACGGCCGATACCGCTGAGTCTCCTGCTCATCGCGGCGCTCGCGGTTCATGTTCCTCTCCTGCTGATGGAGCTTCCGCTTAAGTCTTACGATGCCAACTTCCACATCTTTTTTGCGTCTCATTACCTTCATCATTGGTTCAACCCGTGGAATACGAAGTGGTATGCCGGCTTCACACAAACCACCTATCCACCGCTGCCACAGCAGTGGATCGCCGTAATATCGCCCATCCTGGGTCTGAATCTGGCCTATATGGCCGTACAGATGTTTGCTATCTTGCTTCTCGTGGTTGGCGTTTATCGGTTCTCTCTTTTATGGGTGAGTCCGCGCGCCGCTTCGATGGCTGCGCTGGCCAGCATATTTCTGGGCGCCGAGAGCTTTCTTGTCTATTCCGCCGGGCAATTGGCGACAACCTTTGCCGCGCCGCTTTATCTCAACGCGCTTCCTTTTCTCTATCAGTGGATTAAGCAGGGCGGTTGGCGGCCATTTTGCAAGGCCTGGGCTCTCTTTACAGCTGCTGCTGCAGCTCACCACGTAACGTTGCTGTTTGGGACGCCGTTTTTTGTGCTGCCTGTGCTCGCACTGGCGTTCATTGACCACTCGGATGGAAGGAATAAGACGAGGGTCGTGATGATCCGGCGAACGGCAGTCGTGGCGTTTGCCGTATGTGCATCCGTTGCGCTCGTGCTTCTCCCGTTCTGGATCGCTTTGATCCACTATCCCGTGACACAGACCCCGATTCCACATCCCAGCCGTGCAAATTATATCCTCAGCCCAGAGTGGGGAGTTAGTTACTTTATCGTTCCCTACGGAGCACTGATCTTGGCTCTGCCGTTCATTTTCTTGCGTGGATCCGCTGTCGCTCGCCTGCGGCCTCTTCTGTTCGGCTTTTGGATAGCGTTTTTGATCGGGCTTGGGGGAACCACGCCGGTTGGACACATTTTGCTAGGCCGGGCGTTTATGGTGTTGACGCTGGAGCGGTTCAGTTACTGGGCCTCTTTACTCGCCCTGCCCTTTATAGGCCTGCTGGCGATCGAACTGATCGAGCGATGGAAGAGCTTCGCCGCGGTGACCCTCGCCACCCTGGGAGTGCTGACATGTGCCCTTGCGGTGGCATGGTCTACGTACCATCCGGCCGATGCCGATACGTTTAGCGTAACCTCCGTTGCAGCCTGGCTCAACCGTGGCGGACACGACCGCTATCGGTACTTCACCCTCGGCTTTGGCAATGAGATCGCTCGTTTGGCCGTACTTACGGATGCCAGCAGCGTCGACGGCGAGTGGAACTCAGGGCGCCAGTTACCGGAATTGATGCGGTACGGCGGCGGCCCTCTGACCAGTTCCAAGTACTTTGGCACGGCCGGGCTCGAGGCACTACGTGCGATGATGGCACACGCAGACCGCTACGGACTGAAGTGGATATTCGTGCGAGACCGATCCTACGATCCGCTCTTGCTTTTCGCAGGTTGGCAGCCTGTCGACAGTCTCAACAATGGCACCATCGCGGTATGGAGCAAAGACGGCGTACCGCCCGCGACTCCGGTCAACGCCCCTCAAATGCCTCCTCGCTGGCAGGGAATCATGTGGGGCCTACTGCCGTTTGGGAGCAGCATCGCGGCGCTGCTCCTCATCCTGATCCCTGACAAGCGCCGGGAAGGAGCCAGGGAACTCCACCCCATTTCCAGCGACGTGGATCTTGCGGAGAGGAGGCTCGTGTCGTGAGGAAGGGACCATTCATCGCCGCAGCGCTCGGGCTTGGGACCGTGGGATTCATCGTGGTGGGTACATTGTGGCCGATCCCGTCCGCAGCCGCATTTGCCGGCGGCCAAGGTCTCTTGAAGTCGAGTTCAACGCCCGAAGCCGCCGTTGATAATCTGGCCGATGAAATCAAACTCCATGCCTGGGATGAAGCATATGCGAGTCTTGGCAACAGGGATCAGTTCAGTGAGTCGGAATTTATGCACGACCTGACGGGATATTACCCAAGCCTTCGCACTTATGCCAATCTTGAGAGTTTCGATGTCCGCCCACTTCGCGCCACCGCCGGCGAGGCGGAGATGCGCCTCATGATGAACTGGTCTACGGTGGTAGGAACACTAGCCAGTACGCGGGACTTGCCGGTTGAAAACAACGGCGGTAAGTGGAAGGTCGATTGGCCCATCCACCGGGCACCTACGCTAACTCCGCAAATTGTCCCGGAGGATTATTTGCGCTGGGATGTGATCTTTCGCGGACCTGGCGATGATTGGGGCGGGCAAAGCCTGGATTCCCCGCACGTGACCATCGTGGATATGAATCCGGTGCAGCGGGCCGAGGGAGTGGTGGTGCTGGGCGAACTGATGAACGAAGATGTCGTTCCCGCCTATGTTTCCATCACTGCGACCCTGCAGGGGAAGAATCACGCAGCCATCGCCACCGAAGGCGCCTTCGACATGATTTCTCACTTTCTGCTGCCTAAGCAGACGACTCCTTTTTTGATCAATTTTCCGGGGCGGTCGCTGTCGGACGTCGCCAGCATTCGTATGGCGCCTTTTTCGTCTCTTGTTTCGGCGGCCGCGGGCCCCGTCGTCGAAGTCGACAACGAGCAGCTTAATCCCGCTCCAGCGCCGTCCCTCACCGGGGAGCTTGTAAATGAGAGCGGAAAGCCAGTGAGCGTGGCGCACATTCTTTGCGCTTTGTACGGCAAATCAGGTCAGGTTGTGTGGGTCGTGAGTCAATATACAGGCCGCGCGCTTTTGCCTAAATCTCCCGCTCCGTTCAATATTCCCTTCCCGGAAGACCTCGCGAAGGCGGTGAGCAGTCAGCGCACGGTTGTGTCTACCTTCAGTTATGGAGGTGGCGCTTGAGCTGTAGATTTCCGATTCTATGTACCGCACAGGTGCTGCTCGCTATCGGCGTTGCATCCGCCCAAGGACTAGGCCTGGTTGCGCCTCCGCAGATTACCGCGGGACATGCGTTCTCGATTCGCTGCTCCGGACAAGGGAACGCGACTCTTTACATCGTCGGACCTGGCAAGGTTCTGAAACGGTCAATTGCGCTTGGGACCACCGCGGTCTTTCCGGTTGAATCCATCGATACTGCAGGCGACTACCTGGTAATTCTCACGGGCGCATCGTCCACGCGGAGCGCCTGGCTTAAAGTGCTGCCTCAAGTGACGCCTGCTGCACTTAGCTTTCTCGCCGAACCGACCCGTCTTCCTGTAGACATGGATCATGGGATTGCGGGCACTGTGTACGTTTTTGACGCTTATCGGAATTTAATCGATACGCCCACGCCGGTGTCGTTTCAGCTGGAAAGCCCATCTGGCGCAGTGCAGGCGACCTCCACGATGACACGCGGCGGCGCCGCATGGACTCAGATGAACTCGACGCGAATTGAAGGTGACGACAAATTCGTAGCTCGGAGCGGATCCGTATCGGTTACGCGTGAGATAAGGCAGACCGCGGGAGAGCCGTGTCAGTTGACAATGACTGCGAGTCAGTCCGGCGGCCAGTTGGAACTGGTCACCGCTCCTGTTCGTGACTGCAGTGGCAATCTCGTTGCCGACGGCACGATCGTTACCTTTACCGAAACACACGACGGTACCCAGTCGACAGCCGATGTGCCTGTAAAACACGGCATTGCGAAGATTGAGATGCCCGCTGACTCGGGCGCCGTGCTCTCGGTAGCGAGTGGGGTAGTTCTTGGCAGCCAATTTAGCTGGGAGAAGTAGCGGTGTGCAAACCTCTTCTGGTCGTTATCGGATTTGTCGGGACAGCAGCGTTGGCGGCGGCTCAGGCCGCAGTGCAGGTCGAGCCTGTGCATCTTTTGGGCCCCCGCCCGCTGGAAAGCGAAACCCGCCAGGCGGTGATCCGCGACTACCTGCAGTCATGGCAGACCTTCAAGGCGGCCTTTGCACAGGACCAGGCCGGGCTTTTGGACGCGGACTTCGTCGGCGGTGCCCAGGAACAACTCGCGGCCACAATTCGAGAGCAGGCGAGGCTGGGGATCAACACATTCTATCGGGACCGATCCCATGATCTTCGCGTCGTTTTCTATTCCCCCGAGGGTCTGTCGATTGAACTCATCGATCTTGTCGGATACCGGGAACAGGTCCTCGACCATGGCAGGCCACTCGGTTCGCGGGAGGTCAAGGACCGCTTCCTGGTGGTGTTGACGCCTACTCAGGTGCGGTGGAAAGTTCGTGTGTTTGAAGCGGTTTCGGAATAATGCTAGAGCCGTCGTTCGCGCTGGCGATTAGTACGTATGGCGATATGCAGTACGCGATCGATGATATCGCGCCGGCTTAGAACGGCAAACTATTTTGAGGAGTGAACGATGGTTTCAATCGTGGTCCCCATCTACAACGAGGAAGAGATCGTCGTACAATTTCATGCGGCAGTCACCGGGGCGTTAGACGAAGTTACCGAAGATTGGGAGATTGTGTACGTCAACGATGGCTCAACGGATACATCCCTCGAGTTGCTAAAGGGCCTGCAGTCGATCGACCCGCACATAGTTGTCGTCGAACTTTCCCGCAACTGGGGACATATGGGCGCGATTACATCTGGCCTGCAAACGGCGCGCGGGCAGGCGGTGATTCTTATGGACGGCGATTTTCAAGATCCGCCTGAAGTCTTACCGCAGTTTATCCAGGCCTGGCGGGGTGGCGCCGAAATAGTAGTCGGAGTGAGGAAAGGCCGGAAAGAGGAAAGTAAGGTTCTGGCAGCCCTCTTTCCGCTCTTCTATCGCATTCTCGGCGCGCTCGCCGACTATCCGATTCCCCGGAATGCCGGAATTTTCAGCCTCATGGATCGAAAGGCAGTCGACGCGGTTTTGTCCATGAAGGAAAGGAACCGCTATCTGCCTGGGATGCGCGCCTGGGTTGGTTATAAGAATGCGGTCATCTACTACGACCGACAAGATCGCGCTGGCGGCGATAGAAAACTTTCCTTTATCAGCCGGATCAAATATGCCGTCGACGCAATTACCGGTTTTAGCTATAAACCCTTGCGGCTCAGCTTCGGCTTGTTCGCATTCAGTTTTTGTGTGGCTCTATTGCTGGAGCTGTCCACTTTACTCTCGACCAAATCCTACGTAACTGTCGTCCTCGGCGTAGCGGGCGCAGTATTCTTCGTCGGAGGACTTCTGCTCTTCGCTATGGGCATTCTGGGTGAGTATGTGGGTAGAGTCTACGACGAAGTGCGAAGCCGTCCGCTTTCGCTGATCAGCCATGTGTATCGGCCCCAAGTGCGACTTGCAGAACAGAAGGCTATGACTACCGTTTCTAATGGAAATCTGACTCTTCAGGCGGACTCGCAAGGAGCACAGAAAACGCATCGAGCCGCTTGACTCGATGTCAGGCCGGATGTGCCACTGAGGCTTTCAGATTAAAGCTAAATTTGCTGTATCCCGTTGAGTGTCGGCCAGGGTCGCCGCTCCTTGGGGTCCACCCCAACGACAAAGACCTGTTGTCGCGCATCCGGGTCGCGTCGCCTGGTGAAATCTCAATAGTCGATGAGGCCCCGACTTCAATGTGAAAGGCGCCGCGAATCACTCGCACGAAGGGCCGAAAGAATTCTCTTTGGCTGCGAGCCATTACAGGTCGGGATTCCGCCCTCAATTGCGCTCCCTTCTTCATAGTCGTTCCAGGTCTCGATCATCACAAAGGGGATAGGATCCGCGGCAGGAAAGTAGCGCCGCCAAAAGCCCAATGTGTCCGCGAAAGTCTGCCCGCACCGCGCCGCAATATGCCGGTTGAGCCCCCATGCCGCCTTGCTGTCGTTGAAAGATGCCCACGCGCCGCCGACGATCATCTTCTGAGGATACTTGTCCCGCATGGTTGCATAGAAGTCACTGAGGTACTGCTCTCCCCAACTGTGGCCGTCTTGGGTCCACCCGCCCTTGCCCGGATTGATCCAGGCATAGAATCCGTTGAACGCGTTGGGATATTTGCCGGGCAGGTTCTCATCAATCAATAGCGGCTCCGGATTCCATGTCTTCAGGTAGGTGCGAACCTCGTCCCAATTCGTATAGCCCCCTTTGGGGAAAACGAAGATCATCGGCCTTCCATCGTACGAAAGATATGCGTTCCGGCCGCTCGCACCGGGAGCAAGATAGGTATCATGAAACATTCGAAGGTCGGCTATCGCCTCGTCCGTCGCCCCCACCTGCGCCTCGGTCTCGTCGTACATCATCGCCACCCGGAAGTGCTCCTTTGCGGCCATCTCCTGCATTAAGGCGTAGCTTTTGTCGATGAACGGCTCTCTATCGCCGTACCAATCAATTACAAATGCAGAGATCCCCAGGGATTTGGCGTGACGAATTTGTCGTTTGAGAACGGACTCATTGTGTGATGAATAGCCAACGTCAATATGATTTGGAAGCCCGAACCACGCCTCATAGAGCGCAATAATCTCGGGCGAGGCACCTGTCGCCGGATAATCCAGGTGAGGCGCCGAAATTCTCGACCTCGTTGAGCCGTTGAGAATCACAAGACACAACAAGAGGGCGTAACCGATCCGGTTGGACATCACACTGTTAGATTGGACGCTCGGTTGTACGCTGAGGGTTGTCAGGGTAACTTTACTCCTCCATCGGCTGCGGCGAGCAGCCACTGCGCCACTCTCCGCATCGGAATAGTTATCGCCGGCTGGGCCCACCGGCTCGATATAAACCGCGTCCGGCGGAATGAACCGGAGCGCTGACAGCGTGGTCAACATCTCATCCAGCAGAGCTCAATCGCTTCAGGCGCGCATCGTCTCTGGAAGCTTCATTTTGCTTTCAGGATCGTGTATTACAGCCGCGATTAACCTCGGCTACAACATTGTGATCGCCCGCGACCTCGGGCCCAAGGTCTTCGGGCACGCGACAGTTGTCTACACGCTCCTTATCCTTCTTTCTGCCGTCACTCTCTCCTTTCAGATAGTTTCGGCCAAGGTCGTGGCACAACAGACCGCCCCTGAAGAAAAGGCGGCCGCCTATAGGGCCTTTCATCGCAGCGCCTGGGCTTGCGGTCTCACGGTGGCTGTGGTCTTATATCTCTTCCAATCGCAGGTCTCTGGTTTTCTTAATGTACCCGATCCGGCTCTTGTCGCATTGATCGCAGCCGGGACCGCATTTTATGTTCCACTGGGATGCCGTCGCGGCTTTATCCAAGGTACTTGCGGTTTTCGCAGTCTTGCCATCAATTTGGCGCTCGAGGGGTTTGCACGGCTGGGCGGATCTTATCTGCTCCTTTTGTTTGGATTCGGCGCGCGCGGGGTGATCGCCGCCAACGCTGCAGCCATCGCGCTCTGCTACATTGCCATACCGCCGCGGCTGGGTCGCCGGGTCCCCAATCCGATTTGCCGCAGCCGCGCCGTCGGGGAGACGCTTCAGGCGCTTTCTTTCTTTTCCGGCCAGGTTCTTATCAATAACTGCGACATTGTTCTTGTAAAGCACCTGTTCCCGTCGCGCGAAGCGGGGCTGTATGCGGCCGTGGCTATGGTCGGTCGAGTCATATTTTCCTTTTCCACGGCAGTCGTAAATACTACGTTTCCGCTGATCGCGGGGGCTCCGCGCGAGAGAAGGCAGGATTTTCGAGTTATCGCAACACCGCTGCTACTGGTCTCTGGTATCGGTGCTGCGTTCGCTGTAGCCCTATGTTTCACCCCTCCGTCTGTGTGGACGATGTTATTTGGATCGGGCTTTAGAGTAGCGGGCCGGTACGGCCTGTCTTATCTGCAGGCAATCTATGCGCTCAAAACACTGGTCTATTCTCTCAGCGTCGTTCTCATCTGCTATGAAATGTCATACAAGATCGCGAATACAAACTGGATACAACTCGCTTTCAGCGGAATATTGATTGCGGGTATATGCGAGTATCACTCGTCCTTGCGTGCAGTTATTTTCGTTCAGCTGGTTATATTGTGCGGTCTGTTCGTCTCCGTGGCCGTTCCGTTTTTTATTGGCACCCTTGCCAAGTCAGAGGAGCAGAATTCGCGCGCCCGCTACACGCCCGTTCGCCTCGTTCGCCGTGTGTCGGAGGATCATGTAATTGCGGAATTTCTCAGGAGCGATTTCAATTGCCCGGAGTTTGAGCAGTACGGAAGTTCCCTGCGGGAGATCGTGATGAACCCTAACCTCGACGATCCCGGCGAAAATGTAAGGCGCCGCGCGCTCTTTTTCAAGCGGCATCTATCGCTGTGGTCGGAGATCCCGGTGGACACCGAATGGTATGAAGTTGAAGTGGACGAAGCCGAGATTGGCGGTATCCGTGTATTTCCGCGCGCCCACTGGCGCAAATTGGCGCGCGGAGAGTTTTCCATTACTAGGGTTGTGCGTACGATCCGGACACAGGGACGTTGGAAACGAATGCCCTTTCTGCTGCGACTTAACTCGATTGCGAGGCGCCTTAAGGATGGCGGCAACGAGTTGGGCGCGGTGATCTTGATCGGCGTGAGCGCCAACGATCCGCTAACCATCCTGGACGGCAATCATCGGCTGGTCGCGGCGCTTCTCGCATCCCCGTGCGGACTTCCAAGACTTCGATTCGTGTGTGGGCTATCTCCGCGTATGACCGAATGCTGCTGGTATAACACCAGCGTTTCGACTTTATTCCGGTATGGCAAAAATGTTTTGAGCCGCGTGATTCGCAACCCGGCGGCGGATTTGACGGAGCTTCTAAAGGACGCCGGCTGAGATGCTGGACAGGGCAAGCGGACGCGCGCAAGATGAGGAACCGAGGAATCCATGTTGAGCGAAGGCAATATCATATCCCGATCGACAACTGTCACGGTGTTGCCGCTACCGAAGTCCTGGACGGTAGAGAGCGCACGACCGTTTCTGCGCGAGTTGCGGGCTTGCGCAGAGACGGTGCGCCCCCTCTTTGTGGTCGATTGTTCCGAGACGATCGTTTGGCACGAAGTCGCCGTCTATCTGCTGCTGCGGCTCCTTGAGGAGGCGATGAAGCGCAATGGAGACGTCAGGCTGGCGGCGATCTCACCCGATGGCAAAGCCCTGCTTGAGGCGATGGGAGTTAGCCATCTATTTAGAGCGTTTGCCTCGCGCACGGAGGCTGTAAGTAGCTTTCAAAGAACCTTTGCACGCGCAGCGGGAGTCGACGCAATCAGAAACGGAGTGCCTCTCGCAGGCGCGGGAGAAGTATTGGGTCCCTCTGGATCGTGATTTCGACGCGCATCCGCGGGCCCTACAGGGAGCAGAGATGGATAACTCAAGTTGGATGACGAAAGGCTTGGTCGCCGCGTGTGTTGTCATTTTGGCGGGGGCACCATTCAATACCGGAGCGATAGCCTGGGGTCAACAGTCTGTCGCGAAGCCAGCCGTTCAGAACACGACGCCGGCGGGATCGCAGGACCCTGCGCTTGTAGATGCGCCGCAGCCTGCGCCCGCGCCTGCAGATTACCCGGTTCAAACCGGGACTTCGGTGAGCGCATCCAATTCTCCAGGCCCCGCGTCGGACGGAGACCAGAGTGGCGCTGCGAAGCCCCTCGGTACAGCCGCAGCTCCGTCTGAAATGGGCGCGGGTGTGATGGCTTCCCGGCCCGCCGGCGCTGCGATCGCTCCGGCAAAACAGCGGCGAGCCCGTACCATTGCAATCCGGGTTGCGCTGATTGTTGGGGCCGGCGTCGCGATCGGCACCGTGATGGCGCTAACGCACGGAACACCGAGCAGCTGGAAATAGTGCTTTCGAGTTCCCTGTTTTCGATCGGTCGCGATGAGCAGGTTCCTGAGAGGAGCCCAGACAGTGTTTATAAGTTTCTCTGGCATCGACGGAGCGGGTAAGACGACTCAGATTGAGAAGCTCTGCGCGAGCCTCGGAGACCAGGGCTTTGCGGCGCGGCCCATGAGCTTCTGGAACGACGTGGCCACTCTAACTCGATTCAGAGAGCGTGCGGGACATGCGCTGTTCCGCGGCGACAAGGGGGTGGGATCTCCGTCGGCGCCGATCAGGCGGCGCGACAAAGACGTGCGCTCGCGACTTATGAGCTGCGTGCGTCTATGCCTGTATGCGCTTGATGCCCTTTCACTCCGGGCGGCGATGACGAAACTGGTTGCCGATGACGGAAGATCCATCGTTATCTTCGACCGATTTATCTACGATGAGTTTGCCAATCTGGACCTTCGGAGTCCTGTAATACGGACTTACATCCGGCTTGTCGCCCGATTTGTCCCCAGGCCTCATGTCAGCTTTTTACTGGATGCGGACCCTGAGCAGGCCTACGCACGGAAACCGGAATATCCGATCGAGTTTCTCCGCTCTAATCGGGCGGCATTCCGGACCGTCAGCGAGCTGATTGGTGGAATAACAGCAATCGAATCGTTGCCCGTTCAAGAAGTGGCGCGTGAGGTGCTCGGGCTTGTTGGGACCGCGCTCTCGAGAGAAACGCGATGACTACACTTTGGAATGCAATCTATCGGCAGCTCGGCGCACTCTATGTATCGCTTGTTTGGGCAACTGCGTTCCTGGCCGGGGCTCATGCCGCTACATGCACGACGCAATCGCAAATGACGCCGGCACAGCGCAGTAGTCTTGCCGCTGCGGCGCGGTCCATCCTGACCGATGTACAGAGCAAGAACATTGACGCCCTTCGGGCCGATACTTTTCCCGCGATTGCGGCCAACTTCAGTGGCATTGTGACCCTTGTCGATCGCCTGGGGCCCCTTGTGCAACCGGCCACCATTACGGTGGATGACCTTTACTTACTCGATGCAAGCGGCGCGCCAGGAGCCCTTCAGACTGACTTTTACTGCGGATCTCCCGTCGTTGTCTTTCACTTCACTCACTTACCGGCGGGAACTTATGCGCTGGCAATTCTCCACGCGACCGGGGCGCCCAATCCACAGCAGGTATCTCTCATCCTTGCCGAAGCGCCGGATGGCCGCTGGATGCTGGCCGGCATGTACGATAAGCCGATGATGGCGGCCGGTCACGATGGTCTATGGTACTGGGTAGAGGCGCGCCGGTACGCGCGCAGTGGCGATAAGTGGGATGCCTGGCTCTATTATCGCGTGGCTTCCGAACTGCTCGATCCGGTCAGCTTCCTCTCCAGCCCCAATCTCGAAACGTTGCAGCAGGAATCCAACCAGGCGCGCCCCGCCACTTTTCCGGGGAGTCTGCCCATGACCCTGACCGTTGACGGCGAGAATTTTGCGGTGACATCAATTAAAGCCTCTAACACGTACCACTGGCTCGATCTCGATGTGCTTTACTCTCCTGATCCGACCGAGGCGCAGCAATTGCGCGATTCGCAGACGGCCCGGCAGCAGGCCGTCGGCATGATGTCGGCTTTGATCGAGCTGCACCCGGAACTCCAAAGTGCGTTTCATGGCATCTGGATTCACGCGGTGCAAGGGGGCGCGTCCCTCTATACGCTGGAACTTCCCATGGCCGCGATTGTATCCGGCCCCCATCCTACAGCGGCCGAGTCCATCTCCTCCGCCCGATGATCGAAGGAGGACGGCAGATGGGTGGCGGAAGAGATTTGAGCGTTACCTATCTGGCGCGTAAGCACAGCAAAAAATGTTTTCGGCTTGCCGCCCAATCACTCAGGCGAAGATCTCGAACGGAACTATTGATCTTCCGAACGATTTTCAAAGTGGTACTTGCTGGGGAGCATTTGGAATGTTGCAATCGGTTCTTCTGCTTTCAGAGCCAAGTGGCCAGCGCTCCCTCAACGCATGCGCTCCCCCAGATACAACGCGGGCGGAATTGATCGCGATTTTCGTTAAATATATCGAGAGCCATCCTGAAGATTACGACAAAGGATTTCAGCTTGCGCCGGTCAATTCCATCTTCAAAGTTTATCCGTGCGGGAAGGATTCCCGTTGATCTAACGTCCGACATGTCGCGGGTGCGGAGCTGTCCTGACATTGGGGATTCGCGCTCAGACTGGTGGATGTGTCCCTCTCCGGCAACCCCGACGGTTCCGGGCACAGTTCCGAAGGGGTTACATCCATCAGTCAAAAGGCGAATTTTATTGACTCGCTCACGCGGGAGGGCGATGAGGTGATCGACCCTACTCGCCGCTTACCCTTTCGGGCTCCAGTGGCTCTCGCCAGTCCCCCGCGAACGAACCACACGTTAACTAAACTATATCCCCTAGGTATTGCAAACTAGACTTATGCACGGGTGAGGATTATGGCCACAGCGAGCGAACTGGTTGCAGATCTCAGCAAACAAGGAATCCAAGCCGAGACGATTCTCGGTAGCGAAGGCAGGCAAGTTTCTGGCTGGGCAAGGGCGGGGAGCGCAGGAGTGTTTCCGCAGACGATCTTCAGAGGCTCGACGCGAATGGCGCGCTGGACTGGGGCGGAATTAAGAAGCTGGCGGAATAGAAATTCCCGTGTACCTAATACCTACTCCGAGACCGCATTTCCACCGTCTGGTGCGTTTCTATCGGGCCTGAAGAACCGCTAACATATTTAAAATCAAAGAGATTAAATAGGCCGATCCCATCACTGGCCGCCATTCTCGCCCGTCACTGTCGATACGGCGCCCTACTCGGAGGCTGGCTCAAAACAGGTCCTGATCATCCCGCTTCAATCCATCGCTGATAAGAAACAAAAATGCAAGTGCAACAAAACAAGAGATGAATTCTACGGACTCCCACCCATCGGACAAAAACAAAGACGTCCGATGGATGGGGCACAGTTTCATACCCCGCGGGTCGGCAACGACGGTGGAGGACTAAGAGGAAAACGGCCAGCGAGCACCCCATCGCCAGCCGTAAAATCACCTCATGCCCGAACTGCCCGAGGTGGAAACCATTGCCCGCGGCGTCCACCGGCGCATCCACGGCGACCGCATCGTTCACGCCTGGTTCGCCTCTCATCCCCAACCCTTCAAGACGCCTCCCTCCGTCCAGGCCGCCGCGCTCGCCGGCCGCCTCATCGTCTCCGTCCACCGCACCGGCAAGCACATCGTCTGCGAGCTGGGCCCGTCTTTGGAGAAAAATACGCGTGCCGTTGCGACCGAAATCGACGCCCAGTGGATCGTCCACCTGGGCATGACCGGCCGCCTTCTCGTCACCACCCCCGATGCGCCCGTCGCCCCGCACACCCACGCCCGCCTCACCCTCGCCAGCGGCCGCGAGCTGCGCTTCGTCGACCCACGCCGCTTCGGCCGCCTCGAGCTGCGCGACCTCGCCGTGGGAGCCGGCTTTCTCGCGCCCGGCGCCGACCCTCTCGCCATCGGCCGCGCTCCGTTTGCTGCTCTTTTTTATGGCCGCAAGCTCCCCATCAAGGCCGCTCTCCTCAACCAGACCCTCCTCGCCGGCGTGGGCAACATCTATGCCGACGAGAGCCTCTTCCACGCTGGAATCCGGCCCCGCCGGCGCGCCGGCCGCCTCACCGGAGCCGAGCTCGAACGCCTTCGCCGGGCTCTCCGCTCCGTTCTCCGGCACGCCATCCGTCTCGGCGGCTCCTCGGTCTCCGACTACGTCGACGCCGACGGCGATCGCGGCTTCTTCCAGGTCGAGCACTGCGTCTATCAGCGCACCGGCCAGCCCTGCCGCCGCTGCGGCACGTCCATCCGCCGCATCCTGCTCGCCGGCCGCGGAACCCATTACTGCCCTAGCTGCCAGCACTAGAGTCTGCTCTACGTTTTTTGGGATTTTCCCCTGCTTTTCTCTACCAGAATGCAAAGCATCTTTATGAATCATCGAGCATAAGTCTTTGAATATAAAAGACCGAAGAAACGGCACAAAGATTGCTCTGTAATAAGCGCCAGTGATCTTACAGGGTACCGGGCATAGACCCAGGACTCCAGAAAGAACGGGCGACCGGCGTTAACAGCCGCCAACGCAGCGGCTCTCGCCAGAAGCGAGAAGCACAGTCGGCAAAGCTCGCCATAGAACGCGGACAAGGTGCTTGGCCAGCATCCGTCCGGGAGGCCAGTGACGAAGGCGGGATCACCAAACGCCACCCACCCGGGTGGCGTTTGGTGTGTTTGGGTGGAGATTGTGCGGCTCCGGTAGACCCCGACGGATCCTCCAAACGGGTGATAAGGACGACTGCGATCGCCGCGTCGGGATTTGTTCCGCTCCGGCTCGCGGTCCTCCTCAGGTAAAATTCGCTGTTTTCGACAAACGATGGAACACAGAAGTGCAAGGGCGGGCCGCTCCTCAACTGCCATGGAACCCAGAAGGCAACCAGAACCGCCCGAAACCCCCTCTCACGGTTTGCACCGTTGCGGTGCGCTGCAGGTTGGCAAGGGTAAGAAAACAAAGAAACTTTGAAAATCAGTTCAAGAAATGTCCGGTTACTGGACTAACATGTTTTTAGCTTTTTCATTTCCCTCGGGTTTCGAGCCCCTCTTTCGCTCACCTGAAGCCCGAATCGGCCTTTCATGGCGCAATCCCACCAATTCGGCCGGAATAACCACAAAGTGGCACTTGTCAGAGGATACGCTTCGCTGTAGTATCAGATTTGCCTATCACGCGGCTGACGCGCGCCACCCTCGGGAGGTGTACGCTCGCCGCTGAGCGAGGAATCTTCGCCGGTCACTGGGTTCCGGTTGTACACGGCGAAAGCTCACGTAGAGGAAGGGCAACACCTTAGGAAAGCGCGGCCTGCGGCATCCTGATCCCGGTGGGGACGATGCGCGCGCGTTGCTCGCGCGTAAGATCGGTCCCCCGGATGGTCCACGGCGCGGCTTCGGTACTTGCTATGCGCCCGGCCTTCGTAACGATGGGAGCGCAGGAACCTGACTCGCGGTCTGGACCCTCCGGTATCAGGATCGCCCCGGGGGCCTCGCACCTTGGCATCGGCGGGCGTCGCAACGTATGTATAACCCGCAAGTTCGGTCCCGGAGGGGATGCATTGAGGGGCCTGGGCCTGACCGACGGGGATAGAACGCATCAAGAGCACCACACCAGGAAGTAAACACGCATGACGACAGAACCGACGCAGCCCCAATCTGAGATGGGGCCCGCTCCCGACAACGGTCAGGGGCAGTCGCAGGGAGGGCACCGGCGCCGCCGGCGCCGCCGCAAGAACAAGTCCAGCCAGCACGGACAGCCCCAGCAGGCGGCCCCGGCGCAGCCCCAGGCTGCGTCGCAGCCTCCGCAGCAGGTTCCGCCCAAGCAGGCTCCCATGCATCAGGGCCGCAAGAAGAAGAAGTTCTTCCAGAAGCCGCCGCAGCCCCAGCCGCAGCCAGGCAACAGCCTGGCGCCGCAGGGCAAGCGGAAGAACAAACAGAAAGGTCCGCGCGAGTTTGTCGGTCCCATGGACCACAGTTACCGGGCCGCGAACGGCAATGTTGCCGATGCACCGCCCTCCACCATCCCGGTAATGGGTAACGGCTACGGCAACAACTACTACCAGGAGGCTCATCCTGCTCCTGCCGCCTCCGTCCGCGCCGACGCCCCCACCCGCATCTTCTGCTTTATCGAGGATCTTTTCCTGCAGGCGAAGATCCAGGAGAACGCGCGCAAGTTGGGCGTAAAGGTTGAGTTCGTCAAAGGCGACAAGGAGGTAGTAGCGCGGCTCACCGAGGCGCCGGAGGCCGAGCGGCCTTCTCTGCTTGTCTTCGACCTCAACAACCTCAACGCCAAACCGATCGCGCTGATTCCGCGGTTCAAGTCGAAGCTCAAGAAGGCGACCTCCATCATCGGCTTCCTCAACCACCTCCAGAGCGATCTGAAGATGAAGGCCATCGAGGCCGGCTGCGACACCGTGATGCCGCGTTCCGCGTTCTCGCAGAACCTTCCTAACCTGCTTCGCCGCTACGGCGTGGAAGAGGAAGAAGAAGAGTACGCCCAGCAGCCGATGGGATAGAAGCAGGCAGCAGGGAAGAGCGAATAGAAGATCTGGCTCACTGCCGTGATTGCGCCTCGGCCGCGAATGATCCTCAAACCTCGGCCCGGGGGGCTTCAAAATAGAACGGTCGATACTTCTGTATAGTCCTCCACCGTCGTTGCCGACCCGCGGGGGCTGAAACTGTGCCCCATCCATCGGACGTCTTTGTTTTTGTCCGATGGGTGGGAGTCCGTAGAATTCATCTCTTGTTTTGTTGCACTTGCAATTTTGTTTCTTATCAGAACGGTCGGTACTTCTGTGCGGGCCGAGGCGCTTAGATTGAACGCGCGTACACCCGCGTCGAGTTACCTCTTCCCTGATCCCTGTTCCCGGCTTTCTTATCCTGGCGGCCAGGTAAGCATACGCCCGCCCAGAAGATGCAGGTGGAGATGATCCACGGTCTGCCCGCCGTCTTCACCCGTGTTCACGACGATGCGGTAGCCGTTGTCGAGGTTCTTCTTGTGAGCGATCTCCGCGGCCGCCCAGAGCAAGTGACCGAGCAGCGCCTTGTGGCTCTCGTCGGTCTCGTCAAGTGAGCCGATATGGGCGCGGGGCACGACGAGTACGTGCACCGGAGCCTTGGGGTTGATGTCGGCGAAGGCGTAACCCAGCGCGTCTTCGAAGACAGCCGTCGAAGGGATCTGACCCTCGATGATCTTGCAAAAAGTGCAGCTCATAGCGACCACAGTGTACATGGCCGCTGATGCGCTGGCGCGCAATTTTGAGCGTTTGTTGCTGGATGTAAGGCGTGCGAACCATTCTGGTTCACACCTTCCCATTATGAGAAAGCGGACCGTGGCGCAGCGTCCAATTGCATAGAAAGGCTCACGCCGATTCCAAAATGATGTTGGCGTACTGGATCGTGTCTCCCGTGCGGATGAGGCCGACGGCCTGGGGAACACGCTTTTTGAACTCCAGGTGAGGCTCGAACTCCAAAGGTATACCGTCGAGTGCGGCTGCAAAGGCATCGCGGGTGCCGGCTTCGTTGGCCGCGCGAAACTCCTCGGCCATGAAGGCGCGGCCGGCGTTGAAGTTTGCCCTTATGGCCCGGAGCACGTCCAGAACAGACGGAAGGTTGTCGATCAGAGAGACGTCCACCGTCTCGATCTGCGGCCAGAAGGGGAAGCCGCGGTCGGCGATCACCAGCGTGTTGGTGTGGCGCACGCGCGCCAGCAGCGACAGAATATGCGGATTCAGGATGCCGGTCTTCAACATGGTCTTCGCATCTCCCTGTTCAGCTTACAATGGGTTCATGCCGGCTTCGTCGTCGCCATTGCGCGTGGTTCACACCGTTTGCTCGCACGACTGCCCGGACTCGTGCGGCGTGCTGGTGACGGTGAACGCGGAGGGCCGTGCAGTGAAAGTGCAGGGCGATCCGGCGCACCCCATCACCCAGGGCTTTCTCTGCGGCAAAGTTGCGAAATATCTTGACCGGGTCTACGCGTCCGACCGGGTCCTTTACCCCATGAAGCGCAAACCCGCTGCGCCAAAGGGCCCACTCTCACGAGGCCACGAGCACGAGGCATTCGAGCGCCTTACCTGGGACGAAGCGCTCGACGAAATCGCCGCGCGCTTGCAGCGGGTAAGCGACGAGTACGGGCCTGAGTCGATCCTGCCTTACAGCTACGCGGGAACTATCGGCTTGCTCAACTACGCCTCCATGGATCGCCGCTTCTTTTACCGGCTGGGGGCAAGCCGGCTGGACCGCACCATCTGCTCGGAGGCCGGAGGGGTGGCGTGGAGCCTGGTTTACGGCAAGAAGATGGGCATGGCCACGGAGGATTTCACGCGGGCGAAGCTGGTGCTGGCCTGGGGCGCAAATATCCACGGCAACAACGTTCACCTGTGGCCGATGATCGAGCAAGCCCGTCGCAACGGAGCGCGGCTGATCGTTATCGATCCCTACAAGACGCGAACCGCCGCCCTGGCTGACTGGCACATCCCCATTCGGCCCGGGACAGACGCCGCGCTGGCGCTGGGGATGATGCAGGTGATCCTCAATGAGGGCCTCGAAGACCGCGTCTATATCGACGCGATGACGCACGGATTCCCGGAACTGGCCGAACGCGCTCGCGAGTATACGCCTGAGCGCGTGGCTGCGTGGACCGGCATGACGGCAGCGGAGGTCGAGCAGCTCGCGCGGGAATACGCGACGACGCGGCCCGCGGCGCTGCGGATGAACTACGGGGTGCAGCGCTCGCAGAACGGGGGAACCGCCGCACGCGCGATTGCCATGCTTCCGGCGCTGGTTGGCGCGTGGAAATACCGGGGCGGAGGAGCACAGCTCTCCACGTCGGGCGGGTTCGCATGGAACAAGCAGGCTCTCGAGATGCCTGAGCTGGAACTGGCATCGCCGCTGGGCCGCAGGGCCCGCCTGGTGAACATGGTCGAGTTAGGCCACGCGCTCACTGAGCTTGGCGCGAAGGCCGGGGACGGCCCGCCCGTCAAGGCGCTCTTCGTCTACAACTCAAATCCGGGCACGATTGCGCCGAATCAGAACGCGGTTCGGCAAGGCCTCGCGCGCACCGACCTCTTCACCGTTGTCCACGAGCAGTTCTTTACCGACACCACCGACTACGCCGACTTCATCCTGCCCGCCACGACTTTCCTCGAGCACACCGATGTGCAGGGCGCCTACGGCCACTACTACGTAGGATTCTCGCGCCAGGCCATTGAGCCGCTGGGAGAGGCGCAGCCGAACGTGTGGGTTTTTGGCCAGCTTGGCCAGCGCATGGGATTTCCCGAAGCCTGCTTCCGGGATACGCCGGAGGAGATGCTCCGGCAGGCCCTGGCGATCGGGCCGGACGGGCACTCAGCCAACCCGGGCATGGAGCACATTACCATCGAGGACCTTGAAGAGCGGGGACACGTTCCGCTCGGCTTCCACGCCGATCCGGGCCGTCCTTTCATGCCCTACACGTCCGGCGCCGTGCCCACGCCTTCGGGGAAGATCGAATTCTATTCGGAGACCCTTGCCGCAGCCGGCGCTGCATCCGGTCTTGATCCGCTTCCGGCTTTCGTTCCGCCAGCCGAGTCCCGTTGGGGCGAAGCCGCCGCGCAGTATCCGCTCGAGTTCCTGAGCCGTAAGGCAGACAACTACATGAACTCGACCTTTGCGCAGCTCGACGGCCATCGGCGCATGGAAGCCCGCACCAGCCAACGCCTGGAAATGCACTCCGCGGACGCAGAGGCGCGCGGCATCGCGGATGGAGACAAGGTGCGCGTGTTCAACGGGCGCGGCTCGGTGCAGCTCGTGGCGCATGTGAACGGCAGCGTGCCGGCCGGGGTGGTGGCCGCCCGACTCGACTGGTCCAAGCTGCATCCGGACGGGTCGAACGTAAATGCGCTGACCAGCGAACGGCTCACCGATCTCGGCGGCGGGGCGACGTTCTATTCCACCCTTGTGGAAGTGGCGAGGGCGTAGACGGCGGCAGAAAGCGCCTCAGTCGTCCCAGACGATCGCGGCATGGCGAAGACCGCGCACGGCGTTGGCGATGTAGACCGCATCGGCGCTTCGCAGATCTTCGAGCGACAGGATGCGCTCTTCGATTTCAGGGCGAGTTGCGAGTAGATGGCGCCGAAATACGCCGGCCAGCAGTCCGCAATCGACGGGCGGTGTGAACCAGCGGTCGCCTTTCTCGATGAAGACATTGCTGATGGCGCCTTCAGTCACTTCGTTCCGTTCATTGAGGAAGAGAACGTCGTCAAAGCCCGCTGCTGACGCGGCCTGAAAGGTTTCGATGTAGAGCGGACGATGCGTGGTCTTGTGGAACAGCATGGGATCGCGGGGATCGGTGCGCTCCGCGGCAACGCGAACCCGCGCCATCCTTCCATCGTCGAGGCTGGCGTTCAGAATTTCGCTGGCGATGCGAAACTCTCCGTCGCAATCGAGGAGCAGACGGACCTTGCGCGGCTCCACGCTGCCAAGCTCCTCGGCGTGCCTCCGGAGCGCCTCTCGCACCCCGGCGCGGTCGCAGGCGAAGCCGAAGTAATCGGCTGAATCTTCGAGCCGGTTAAGATGCAGATCAAGAAACGGGTAGGATGCGGGGAACGGATCGCCACCGCGCCAGAGCAGGCTTTCGATCAGCGAAAAACGCACCGGCCAGCGGCTGGCGGGTTCAGTCAGGAACCTGGCCTTCAATTGGCATTCGTTGAATTCTTCGCGTGCGGCGGAGTCGATAACGATCCCGCTGCCCACACCCATCGTGCCCCGTCCGCGATCCAGTTCGATCGTGCGGATGGCCACGTTGAAGACCGTGCGCGCGGCCGAAATGTATCCGATGGCGCCGGTATAAACGCCGCGCGGGCCGTCTTCCACCCGGGAAGCCAGTTGCATCGCGCGCACTTTGGGCGCGCCGGTCACGGAGCCGCACGGAAAGAGAGCGCGGAAGATCTCATAAAGTCCGGCGCCGGGCCGCAGCTCGCCCGTAACCGTCGAAGTCATCTGCCACACGCTCGGGTAGCGCTCGACGGCGAAGAGGTCCTCCACCTTCACGCTGCCAAACGAGCACAGACGGCCGAGATCGTTGCGGACCAGGTCGACAATCATCAGGTTCTCGGCGCGGTTCTTGGCGTCGCTGCGCAGCCACTCAGCGCGTGCGCGGTCTTCGCCGGTGGTGCGGCCCCGGGCGGCAGTGCCTTTCATCGGGCGCGAGGTGATGCGGCGGCCGGCGCCTTCGGGCTCGATGCGGAAGAAGAGTTCGGGTGAGAAAGAGAGGATCTGCCGGTCCTGCTGCCAGTGGATGAATGCGCCGTACTCCACTGGCTGCCGGCTGCGCAGGTGCGCGTAGAGTGCGGCCGGGTTCTCTAAGGCGCGCAGGCGATAAGGCGCCGTGAAGTTGAGCTGGTAGATGTCGCCGGCGCGAATCCACTCCTGAATCTCGGCGATGCGCTCAGCATATTGAACCTCGGCAAACGCGAATTCGGCTTCGATGCGCGAGGCGGCTTGTAGTTCGGGGGATCCTTCTTTGATCGGATCGCCATCTTCGGCATGGGTACGCTCCAACCCTGGCGGTTCGCCTTCGGTAAAGCAGCCGGCATCGTGGTCGAAGGGCCATGAGCGCTCATAAATTCCGAACCAGGCAAGCGGCTCACCGGGAAGACCCGGCTGCATGAACGCCTTTGGTTCGAAGCTCTGGCCGCACTCATAGGAAAGGAATCCGGCCGCAAACAGACCCGATGCCACTGCGCATTCAATCGCGGCGATGAGACCTGGAATCTCGTGGCGCTCGTATGCGGCGCAGATGCGAGCGGGAGCGATGAAAAGCCGGCTGAGAGGGGCCACCTGAGCCGCGGAGGATGGAGACGCGATCCGCGATTGAGCGGACTCCAGCAGAACCGCTGCCGGTGTTTCTTCCACCAGCCGGTAGATCGCGGCGGGAAGCGGATGCCAGCGGTTCATGCGGGCGAGGGCGTGCGCTACTTCACGGTCAGGGCCAGCGTGGTGGTGTGGGTGATGGCGGTGATGCCGTTGCTGGACTGCGCCGTGACGTCGATGGTGTAAGTGCCGGCCGGAGTCGCCGGGTTGGTGGGCTGGCCATGGTTGTAATAGTAGTACTGCGGATTGCAGCCGGCGGTGCCCAGTACCGTGACCACGCCAACAGCGGCAAGCAGAAACAGGTGGCTGAGCCAGCGCCGGCGCCGCGCTCCAAAAGCGACTCCGCCCAGCCCGAGCGCGCTGGGCAGCACAAAGGCCCAGGCCATCCGGCTGGGCGCGCGGCCGGGTGCAGCGGGGATTCGCAGCTGCGCCGCGGTACCCGGTCCCTGGGTCTGAATCACCAGGGAACTGGTGGGCGGGCAGGCCGTAGCGGCAGAGCCCGAAGCGCAACTCGCTGGCGTCGTAGAGTCGACTTCGACCGTCTCTGGCGTAAAGGTGCATGCGGACTGATCCGGCAGGCCCGAACACGAGACCGTAATGAACATCGGCGCCGTGAGCGCGGCGTTGTTCACGGGCGTAACCGTCACGGTGGCCGTTCCATCTTCACCGGGGCTGAGCGTATTGCTGGGCTCGAGCGAAGATACGGTGACCTGAAAGTCCGGCGTGGAGGTAGTCGCCGCGGAGGCCGCCTGCGGATCGGAGACGGAGCCCTGGTGGATCGAGTCTCCGGAATAGACCGCGCGCAGCGTGTGCTGGCCGCCGGGAAGATCTAAGTTGGAGGTCGCCTGTCCGGCGGCGTTCAGGGCAATCTGGGCCAGTTGCCGGCTGCCTTCGTCAATGGATACGATCCCTTGCGCGGGATGACCATCCTCATCGGCGACGGTCACGGTGGCGTGCGCCTGGGTCTTGCCGCCCTGTGTGGTTGTGTTCAGGGCCAGCGTAGTCAGCGTGGGCACGTTCTCGGCGCGCGCCGAGATTGCCGATCCAAAGATCGCCAGTGCAAATCCGAGTCCTGCAGCCAACTTAAGCCGCAGTCCGCGGCCGTCCATCCTTCTCACGTGCACACCTGCTCCAGATCAGAAGAAAAATCGCGTATCGCCCTTTCGCATCAGCGCAGAACCTTATTGTATCCGGCGGGGGTACACCCGAGCCAACGCTGCCCACGGCAGTTGGGACTGGAGATTTGACGTTCCAAAGACGAATTTGGAGAGAGCGATGGGACCGCCGGCGCCAGTTTTTTCCGGGCAGGGCCGGCGCAACCTCAGCCTACTGCGCCGGCTCTTCCAGCTTGGCTGCACGCCGCCGCCTGCCGCTGAGCAGATAAATTGCGGCTCGTAGCTCCAGCAAGGGATCGGCCGAGGGCTCGATGCCATCGACACGCGGAATCGGATCGAAGATGATCTGCTTCTGCTCCGTCGCATTGTCGTTAACGGCGCCCGCGAGCTCGATCGTGCCCAGATCCACCAGCGCCCGGCTCTCCGGCCAATGCACGGTTGCATCGTCGGTGGCGTCATCCGGATCGGCGATCTGCACCACAACTTTGAACCGGATGGGGCCCCGCGCCACCCGCTCCAGAACCTCCTCGAAGTGGTGATTGGGCGAGAGCGCGGCCGCATCCGCATCGGCCAGGTGCGCGCTGCCCTCCTCAGGCACGATGCGATAGCGTCCGTACTTCTTCTCCCCTGCGGCGTTGAGGAAGGCAAACGCGGTCACGCCGTAGTAGGTCTCCCGCGCCAGGCTGACGGGAAACGGCTTGGGCGCCTGGACGAAGGCCAGCGCCGCCGGGTGCGAACCCAGGAAGATTTCAACGGGCTTGGGCGAAGGAACGTCCGGCCCGCTCGCGGCCACGGCCCTCAGAAACTCCAGAAACTCGTTCCCGTCGCGCGTGGGAAACGCGTCGATGGAGTGGCTCACGATGTCGGTATGCACATGCTCGGCCAGATGGAAACGGATGGCCAGTCCGCGCGGGTTGGCATCCGGGACCGAGTCGGGAATCATGGGCAGGCCGGTCGAGTTGGAGAACCGCGTCGTGACCGGCGTGCTCGGGCGCATGATATGCGGCGCGCGCGTCAGGCTCTGTGCGCCGGCGGCCGGCGTGAATGTCCCGGTCAGCATCGTCCCTTTGGCATGGGCCGCCCGATAACCGGGATGCAGGCCAAAGAGCAGGTCGAACTGCTGCAGCAGATCGTTGGCAAGCGCCACAACGCGCTCATCCTGGGGTAAAGGCATGGGGGACCTCCTCGAATAGGGGAAGTTTAATTCAGCAGGCGGCCTTTGGTTGTGGAAGCCAGTGCCCGCGGGCGATGCTCGGCGCCATGTTTTTGAGTTGTTTGGTAGCAGCAAGGCATGTGCCGGGAATTTCGTCCATTGGGCGCATAATTGTGCCAGGAGGCTCAGAAAGGCCGCTCATGAGCGCACGAATCAGCTGCGAAAATTACGCCGCAGGGAAGGTTCTCGCGATCGCACGCTAGCCTGCTCGGCGTACCCCCCCTACCCCCCTAAAATCAGGTGAAACTGTGAAGCTGTGAAGGTTTGTTCCCGATCCTTAATGCTATCAGCAGTTTGCGCCCTACCTGGCGCCCGGCGGCAAACGACCGCGCCCGGCGGCGTATTCGAATTCGGCTCGAAGTCTTCGCATCTCGCGCTCCGCGGTGCGCGCTATCCTTTCTTGTGGAGGGGTTTGCCATGACCGAAACCGCCGCACGTCCCCAGCTCGCCTATCTCTCCGCCGTCCTCGACGACCTCCGCGCCAAAGGCACCCACTTCCGCCTCCGCGTGCTCGACGACCAGCAGGCCCCGGTCTGCCACTATGACGGGCGCGAGGTGATTAACCTGGCCAGCAACAACTACCTGGGCCTGGCCAACGATCCGCGGCTGATCGAAGCAGCCCTTGAAGCCACGCGCGAGTATGGCGTAGGTTCGGGCGCGGTGCGGACCATCGCCGGAACCATGCGCATTCACATGGAACTCGAAGAGAAGATCGCCCGCTTCAAGAACGTCGAAGCCTGCGTGGTCTTCCAGAGCGGCTTTACGGCCAACGCCGGCACGGTCAGCGCCATCCTGGGCAAAGACGACTTCATCCTCTCCGACGAGCTCAACCACGCCAGCATCATCGACGGGGCGCGCCTCTCCCGGGCCAAAATCAAGGTCTTCCGCCACAAGGACATCGCCCACTGCGAGGAATTGTTGAAGGAAGTGGCCGGCGAGCAGGGCCACAAGCTCGTCATCACCGATGGCGTCTTCTCAATGGACGGCGACATCGGTCCCGTGGACAAGCTGGCCGCGCTGGCCGAGAAGTATGGCGCCATCATGATGGTGGACGACGCTCACGCTTCGGGCGTGCTGGGACGCAATGGCCGGGGCTCGGTCGACCACTTCAGTATGCACGGGCGCGTGGATGTCCAGGTGGGCACGCTCTCCAAGGCCATCGGCGCGCTGGGCGGCTACGTCTGCGGCTCGAAGGACCTTATCGACTATCTCTACCACCGCGCCCGCCCGTTCCTCTTCTCCACCTCGCATCCGCCGTCGGTCGCAGCCACCTGCATCGCGGCCTTCGACATCCTGGAGCGCGAGCCGGAGCGCATCGAGCGCCTCTGGGCCAACACCCGCTACTTCCAGGGCGAGCTCCGGCGCCTCGGCTTCAACATCGGCGGCGTGACCACCCCGGCCACCGAGACCCCCATTACCCCGATCATCGTAGGGGAAGGCCGCGCGGCCATGGAGTTCTCGCGGGCGCTCTTCGACGAAGGCGTAATGGCGACGGGGATCGCGTTCCCCACAGTGCCGGAAGGCAAAGCGCGCATCCGCGCCATCCTGACCAGCGAACACACCCGGGCGCGCATGGACCGCGCACTGGAGACGCTGGAGCGGGTGGCGCGGCGGCTGAATCTGCTTTGAAGTGGAGTTATAGCGCCGGCGTGCACGAATGCGACACATGCCGCGGAACGGGGAAGGTGGCAAGCTGGCCGCGTGGAACGAAGTACGACAGGACCTTCTCGTATCTCTCCACGTTCATCTCGAGGTCCGCCGAATTCACCACTTCTTGCTGCTGGGCCGGCGTGAGCGACCAGTTCAGGGGGTCCGTGTGGACGCTCGCGACGGCGCACGAGTCTGCGATGACGATATGCGCAAGCATGTCCAGCCGGCCCTGATATGCCTGCTTCAGCAACACCAGGGCGTTGCGGTTGCGCGCGGTCACGCTCTCGTGGCCGGCTCCGTAGAAGGCTTCCAGCGGCGCGGCTACCTGGCCGAGCAGGTTCCAGGGCGGTCCCGCGCCCGCTGGCGGCGGCGTCTCCGGACTGTTGCGGATCTCGACAAGAACGATGTGAACCGGAGGTGAACCCGCAGGCAGACCGTCCAGAGCCGAGCGGAGAAACTCGATGGCCGAGCCGGTTCCGTCGTTATCGTAATAACCGCCGTCCACGAAGTGGAAATGAGGCGCACTCGCGGCTGGAAATGTGGCTGCCGAGGAGACGTATGGGAACGTTGCCGAGAGCTGCGCCCCGGTAGCCAGCGGAAGGTCGGTGTAGAGACTCTGGCCACTCTGCGGGAACTGCACGGCCCCATACATCTCCAGAAACGAATCAGCCGGTGGCGGCACCAGTGGGCCGTCCTTGGGAGTTGGCACCCAGTAGTTCGCCAGAAGGTAGCGGTCGCCGCCTTCCACCACAGTGGTGTTCATGGTGAAAGCTGGAAGCGGGTTGGCGATCGGGTTCAGGTTGCCGAGCGAGAGTGCGCGCCGGTTTTCGAGGTTCTCCTGTTCGTCTCGCTTCACCTCGCCCAAAGGGATCAGGGCTCGCGAGCCGGGATCGAGCCGGCAGTAGGGATCGTTGAGGTTGCGCGCGAATGCCCGGCGCAGCCCCCAGGTGCGGTCCTTATCAATGGGCGAGCGCTCCAGGTCGCCCACGCCGGAGGAGGGCGCCACGAAATAGGGCAGAAACGGCACCAGGGCCTTGGGGATGTCGTAGTACACCAACCCCCACCCCACCGCCTCCAGACTCGAGCACTGGGCCACGAGCCTCATGCGCTCCCATTCGGGATGGCCGCCGTCGGTCAGCGGATCGATCTCACGCAAGTAAGCGTAGAGGCCGCTGCTGCCGCCGGAGACCGTGCTGAGGAGCAGCACATGATCGTGAAAGGGTTCCGAGACGCCGCCTTTGGAGAACTCGTCCTCGAGATGGCCAAGGACGGCCGTTGTCCACGCCGCCGCGTGAATGCCGCCGCCGGTCGAAGTCACCACGATCAACGGTTCGTTGGGATTTCCCGCGAGCTTGCTTTCAAGAATCTCCGTGGGTGTTGGCAGCACCGCCTGCGCGGGCCGCAGGGCAATCGACAGGTAGTGCTCCTCGTGCCCGCCGGTCCAATTGAACATTCGCGGAATGATCGTGACCAGCACGAGCGCGGTGAGGACGGGAATGCGGAAGCGGTCGGCGCAGAATGCGATTGCTCCCAGTGCCCAACTGATGGCGATCACCAGGATGAGCACGAGGGCGAGGATAGGAAAGCGCTCCGCGTCCGAACTGTAATAGAGCCACGGAATGGCGGCGGTAAACACCAGGATGGCGGCGACCAGAATGAGCTTCCAAACGCGCAGCCTGCGCCGGTCCGCGGCATCTCCGGGACTCGCCAAAATTACCACGGCGGCGGCGGCGAGACCCGCGGCGAAATAGAGTGCGACGGCCAGGGAAGACCAGAAGGGCACAAGCACCGGCGCGGTCAGCGGCCAAAGCGTCCAGTAAAGCGCAAAGAAACTGAACGCGGCCAGCAGAGAGAAGTAGTGGCCCTCATACAGGTCTCCGTCGGGCGGCCACCGGTAGCCGGGCACCGGGAAGAGCCGGGAAGACCAAGTCAGCATCGGGGGCAGCGACGCATCCTCGAGCACATCGCCCCTTTTGTGCCCCTCGCCATCCGCGCTCAGCAGCAGCCACCTGCGCGGCAGCAGGATGGTGCGCGCTGCCGCGCCGCCGAAGCCGGGCGCGTGGGCACGCTGTGCGGGTGGCTCGTAGGTGAGATAGTAAAAGGCGGTGATGACATACCAGAAGGCGCCGGCCATGACTACTCCGCCGGTAAGCCCGATGGTGATCTGGTCGAATACGACCCCCTCCCTGCGGCCGTTCGCGAAGAAGTACCAGAAAACCAGAACATTGTTGAGCTGGGAGCAAACCGGTGCGACCCACTCGTAGCGCGCGCCATCGCCGCCGAAAAACCACTTCAGCAGCCCTGGGGCATCGTCTCCGAACCGCTCGCCGCCATTGATCACCACGATGCGCCCCAGGATAAGCGCGACAAAGCTGGCTGCCACCAGGAAAAATGCGGCGCAGAGGTACTGGATCCATCGCGTGGGCGTAACGATGCCGCTTACCAACGAGCGCGCGCGGCTTGGATCGTTGGCCCAGACCAGCACCAGCGGAAACCACCAGAGCAGCACGCTGAAGCGCAGAAAGTAGATGTAGCGCAGCCAGGGCGCCAGCCAGTTACTCAGCGCCTCGAAGAGTTTCTTGGCTCTTTCCCACACGACTTTCTCTCCCTATCGAACAGCAGAATGCGAAACAGGCGGTAGATCCCAGGGAATCGGTTTCAGCTTGAATAGGGCAGCGAATCACCGACGACAATTGCGGCCAAAGGGGAGGCACCGCAAGCATAACCGAAATCAAGCATCCGTCCAACGGAAAAATCGGCGCCGCAAACGCAGACACGGCGCAGCCGGGACCGCTGGTTCTGTACTATGGAGGGGAGACGCGCTGCCTGCAGCGCGCCGGAAGCCCGAATCCATGATCGCTCACCTTCGCGGCAAGCTGATTCACAAGCAGCCCGGCCAGGCCACCGTCGAGGCCGCGGGCGTGGGGTACGACGTCACCATCTCTGTGCCCACCTTCACAGCGCTGCCTTCGGTTGGCAGTGAGGCGGCACTGCACATTCACACGCAAGTCAGCGAGGACCAGATCGCGCTCTATGGCTTTCTGGACCGCGAGGAAAAGCGGCTCTTCGAAAGGCTCATCACCGTGAGCGCCGTAGGGCCGAAGCTGGCCATCAAGATTCTCAGCGGGCTCTCGGTGGAGCACGCCGTTCAGGCCATTCGCGCGCAGGACCACGCGCAGCTTGTGCGTATTCCCGGGGTGGGTAAAAAGCTGGCCGAGCGGCTCGTCGTCGAGCTTAAGGACAAGCTGGAAGACTTTGCCGTGGCGCCCGCGGCTGCGGTGGTGTGGGGTGCGGCTGTCGAGGACGTGCTTTCGGCGCTCGTCAATCTCGGGTACCAGCGTGCGGCGGCGGAGAAGGCTATCGAGCAATCCGTGAGCAAAGACAAGACACTGGCCGGCGACTTCGACGGACTGTTTCGCGGCGCGCTGAAGGTGATTCGGTAAACTGGCAAGGTTATGCCACGCGTCGCAAAATCCGCTTCTGCCGCTGTTCTTCCCCATTTCCGCCCTGAAGCCCTCACCTTCCTTCGCAATCTCGCCAGGCACAACGACCGCGAATGGTTCACGCCTCGCAAGGCTATCTTCGAGGCGGAGCTGAAGGAGCCGATGCTGGCCATCGTGCGCAAGATTACCGACGCGATGATGGACTTCGCGCCCAACCACGTGCGGCCGGCGGAGAAGAGCCTGTTCCGCATCTACCGCGATACGCGCTTCAGCGCCGACAAGCGGCCTTACAAGACCCACGTGGCGGCGTGGTGGTTGCACAACGGACTCGAGAAGACGTCAGGCGCAGGCTATTACTTTCACGTCAGCGCCAAGGAAGTGATTATCGCGGCGGGCTCGTATATGCCCGACAAGGATCAGCTCGCAGCAATCCGCCGTTGGCTGCTCGACCATCACGAAGAGTTTCGCAAGGTGCTCAAGCGGCCGGCGGTCCGCAAGGCCTTTGAGGAGTTCGAGGGCAACGTGCTGACGCGTCCGCCCAAGGGATTCCCACCCGACCATCCGGCGCTTGATCTGATCCGCTGTCGCCAGTGGGGCCTGAGCGCCACGCTGCCCGCTTCAGAGGCGCTGAAGCCTACCATCGCGGCAACGGTGATCCGGCATTTTAAGATCGCCGCGCCGATCGTGGATGCGCTGAATACACCGATCGCCGCTGCGCAAGCGCCAAAGAAGAGAGTGCTGTTTGGGCTGCGATAGCGGTCTTTTGCGATTCTCCGGCAGATTGGGTGAGAGGCATTTGGCGCGGGCGCCACGCGCCGGAAATGGCAAAATCCGGCAAAAAACCAAGGAATATAGGCAAAATAGGCACAAATTCCAAAGAAACCTGTGGAAATCAGGCCTTTTGCCATTGACTTTGCCCGCCCAAAAGACGCATTGTAACCAACGACAGGGTTCCCAAAACCCGCATGGATACAGGGGTTTCGTGCAAGAGTTGCCTCGGTCGCACTCCCTGCAATGCGGTTCGCAACCGGGCAACTGAGCTATGGAACCCCGGCAACAGACAGCCCGTTGGGCTTTGCATCCTAAGGAGAACATCGCATGGCAACTGGAATGACCAAGACGGCTCTGACAAGGTTCATGGCCGAAAAGCTCGAACTGACCAACAAGCAATCGGCAGCGTACCTCGACCTGCTGGCTGAAACAGCCGTCAAAGAGACCAAGAAGAACGGCGTCTTCGTAATTCCCGGCATCGGTCGGCTCGTAAAGGCCGAGCGCAAAGCCCGTATGGGCCGCAACCCGCAGACCGGCGCGGCGATCAAGATCAAGGCCAAAACCGTGGTGAAGTTCCGCGTAGCCAAGGCTGCCAAGGACACGATCGCGCCTCCCAAGAAGTAGATCATTTCCGGACTGGCGAGGGGCGAAGCGCTCAAGCGCTTCTCCCCTTTTCGTTGACTCCGTTGTTCCAGCGGTCCTGGGTCGCAAGGCCGATTTGGAAGCTTGCTCCGGCCGACGGAAGCCGTGCGGCAATATTTCTGCACTTCAACTCACCACGACTCATCTTAAGAGTCATGGTGACGGCTCCATCGATCAGTTCTGGCCCCGGCCTGGTCGCGGCGCGCGGAGGCTCTGTGCGGCTTTTGCTGCGGCTCGAGGGGCTGGTGGTGGCCGCGTTTTCTGCCATATTTTATGCGCACACGGGCGTGAGCTGGTGGCTCTTTGCGGCGCTCTGGCTGGCTCCCGATCTCTCCATGCTCGGCTATCTGAGCAGTCCCTGCCGGGGTGCGCGCATCTACAACGCGATCCATACGTACATGGTGCCAGCCGTGCTGGGACTTTCGGCGTATCTGCTGCATGAACGCGTCGCGCTGGCGGTCGCGCTTATCTGGGCCAACCATATCGGCGTGGACCGGCTGCTGGGATCCGGGCTCAAATATGCCGATGGCTTTGGATGGACGCATCTGAGCGTGATGGAAAGGCGGCGCAAGGCTATCCCTCCAATGGGCGTTCAGTAGGGGCGCGGGGCACAAAGGCCCGCGCCACCAGCGAGGCGCCGAATGCGATAAGAACCACGCGCGCCATGAGGCGGTTGTCGTAGGTCCACGAGAAGAAGGCAAGCGCGACGAAGACGCCAACCGGGGTGAGTTCGGAGAAGATGGCACGAAGCCATTGAGGCTTGACCGGAACGGCCGCAGGCGCTCCGCGTAAGCGTGGAATGAGCCGGGGGACGGCACGCCGGTAGGCTACGTATGGTTCGCCCAACTGGGCGGCCAGGAAGGCTTCTTCGCCGAGAATCAGGCGAACCTGGAAGAGAGTGATGAGGAGCATAGTCACGAGCGCGCCCGAGGGCGGCATGAGAAACACAATAGCCGCGACCATGAACCAGAGGCCCAGGTAGAGGGGATTGCGGACGTAGCGATAGGGGCCGGATGCCATGACGGCGACGGCTCTCATCTCGAAGCTCTGGACGGTACCTGCGCCGAGGTAGGCGGAGCCCGAGACGCGGAGGAGGGCGCCGATGGCGGCCAGGAGGGCGCCAGCCACGATCACCGTGGAAGCAGCGGCGTTGAAGTTGACGAGGCCGGAGCGGCTTAACTGGAGAGCGAACCACTCGAGCAGCGAGATGTGCGGGGCGAAACCCGTGGCGGGGCCGACAGGCGGGAGCCAGGGAGCCCAAAAACCGAGCAGGATAATGACCAGGTTGATCAGCATCCTGACGCGAAATTCAATTGCGCTGACCTCCAACTGTCACTCCTCTTGCCGGAGTGTACCATCCGCGCGAGTAATTCTCCGCAAGTGGGGTCGGAGTTGCGCTGGAGCCCCGGAGAGGCGGTAAGAGCGCTTGTTCAGCGGCCGCCGCGTCATTTGCCCAGACGGTTCCGAGTTGTGTTTCAGCCAATCCGGGGCCTCAAAATCGAGGCTTGGGGCGCTCGGCGCCCGGCTAGACTAGTGCGGCGCTAGCGGCGGGTCACCCCGCCCCAGCGAGAAAGACAAAGACCCCGCGAGGGCGGGGCACCCGGAGTGGTGGGTCGCGCGGCGCCTGGGTCCCGCAACTTTCAACCGGATATGAAACCTACCGGGCGGGGGAAACATCGATAATGGTTGTGGGCGCGCCGGCTTCCCCTCTGGCGGCACGGGCGGTCTTTCGATCCCGATGCAAATGGCGAAGTCCCGAAGCAGAGAGTGAAGTCCCCGATGAAAACCGGGAATCCTGAAGAGAAAAGCGGCGAGAAACGATGAGCGGTCAGCCAGATTACATGTGGCTCATGCAGCAGGGAGAGGCGTTTGGCGGGCCGGGAATGCCGGCGCGGTGGACCTCAAGCGTGAAGGACGCGGTGTGTACGGCGTACTCGGGGATGAGCCGGATCTGGTTCACGTGCTCGCACGGGATATTGAACGAGATCTATCACCCGACCATCGACCGGGCGCAGGTGCGGGACATGGAGTTCCTGATCACCGACGGGGAGACGTTTGCGCACGAGGAGAAGCGGGACCTGGTATCGGAGTTCGAGTACATTGACCCGGAGGCGCTGGGGGTGCGGTACACGAACCGGGACCGGGAGGGACGGTACAGCCTGATCAAGGAGATCATCTGCGACCCGCACCACTCGGTGGTGCTGCAGAGGGTCCGGATCGAGGGGCACCCGGAGCTGGTGGGGCGGCTGAAGGTGTATGCGCTGCTGGCTCCGCACCTGGACAACGGCGGGGGCGGGAATACGGCGCGGGCGGTGGACATTGCCGGGCACAAGGTGCTGCTGGCGTGGAAGAACGAGTGGTCGCTGGCGATGGCGGCGGGTTGCGGGTTTACGCGGGTGAGCTGCGGGTTTGTGGGGGCGAGCGACGGCTGGCGGGACGTGATGGGGAACTTCAGGATGGACTGGGAGTTCGGGTCGGCGACGGGCGGCAACGTGGCGATGGTGGGCGAGCTGGGTCTGTGCAACGCGGCGGTGGACGGGGCGAGGGAGTTCACGCTGGCGATCGGGATCGGGGAGGGCCACCACACGGCGGCGCAGAAGACGATGGGCGCGCTGGCGATGCCGTTCGAGGAGCAGAAGAAGCGGTTTGTGGAGCAGTGGACGCGGGCGGCGAATCCGGAGCACCTGGCGGCGCGGGCGGGAGACGGCGGCAAGCTGATGCGCGTGAGCCACAACGTGCTGCTGGCGCATGAAGACAAGATTTATTCAGGCGCGTTTGTGGCGTCGGCGTCGATTCCGTGGGGGCAGGCCAAGGGAGACGACGACCTGGGCGGCTACCACCTGGTGTGGACGCGGGACATGGTGCAGACGGCGACGGCGCTGCTGGCGTGCGGACGGGCGGAGACGGCGCGGCGGGCGCTGGTGTACCTGGCGTGCACGCAGCACGCGGACGGTGGGTTTGCGCAGAACTTCTGGATCGACGGAACGCCGTATTGGCGGGGGATTCAACTTGACGAAGTGGCGTTTCCGCTGATGCTGGCGTGGCGGCTGTGGAAGGCGGATGGGCTGGGGGCGCTGGAGATCTTTCCGTTTGTGGAGCGGGCGGCGGGGTTCCTGGTGCGGCACGCGCCGATTACGAACCAGGAGCGATGGGAAGAGAATGCGGGGTACTCGCCGTCGACGCTGGCGGCGGTGATTGCGGGACTGATTTGCGCGGCGGAGATGGCGCGGGCGCACGATGCGGCGGAGTTCGCGGTGTTTCTGGAGGAGTTTGCCGACTGGATCGAGGGGCACCTGGAAGACTGGATGGTGACGAACAACGGGGTTCTGCACCCGGAGATCAAGCGGCACTATATGCGGATCAGGCCGCCGGAGACGGGCGAGGCGTATGCGTGCGAGGACTGCGGGAAGGAGATGATCCGGCTGCAGAACCGGCCGCCGGGGACGCGCAACACGTTTGAGGCGCGGGAGATCATCGACGGGGGTTTCCTGGAGCTGGTGCGGTACGGGGTGCGGCGGGCGGACGATCCGCTGATGGTGGACTCCGTGAAGGTGGTGGACGCGGTGCTGAAGCGGGATTTGCCGCAGGGGCCGTGCTGGCTGCGCTACAACTGGGACGGGTATGGACAGCGGGCGGACGGAGGGCCGTTCGAGGGCTGGGGGCAGGGACGGCCCTGGCCGCTGCTGGTGGGCGAGCGGGCGCACTATGAGCTGGCGGCGGGGAACGGCTATGAGCACCTGGTGCGGACCTACGAGCAGTTCGCGACGTGCGGGCAAATGCTGCCGGAGCAGGTTTGGGACGAGGCGGAGCTGGCCGGAACGGAGCTGGAGAAGGGCAAGCCGGCGGGGTCGGCGATGCCGCTGGTGTGGGCGCACGCGGAGTATCTGAAGCTGCTGCGCTCGGCGCTGGACGGGAAGGTGTTCGACCGGATCGATGCGGTGTACGAGCGGTATGCGGAGCCGGAGGGACGGAGACGGGTGCGGCGGGGGCTGGAGATCTACAGCCGTCACAGGCCGATTCAGCAGATCAAGGCCGGGGAGACGCTGCGCATCCTGGATGAGGGCGAGTTCGACGTGGTGTGGACGGACGACGGGTGGAAGACGACGCGGACGGCGGCCTCGCGGTGCAGGGGATACGCGGGGTGCAGCGCGGATGTGACGCCGGAGGCGCCGACGGGTGCGGTGGAATGGACGCTGCACTGGCCGGGGCAAGACCGGTGGCTTGGATACAATGTGGTTGTGAAGATTGAGGGTTTGTAAAGGTTTTAACAAACGCCGGAATGAAGCGGCGTAAAGTGGAATTCCCGGCTCGGATTGAGCGCAAGCAACCCTGAAGGAAAGGAACTGCGTAAAACGCTATGAGCTCCAGCCTCGCGTTATTGTCACTCGATCAACTTTCTATCGATACCCTGCGGCTGCTGGCCGTGGACGGCGTGGAGAAGGCCAAGAGCGGCCACCCGGGGGCGCCGCTGGGATGCGCGCCGATCGCGTATCTGCTGTTCAACAAGGTGATGCGGCATAACCCGGGACACTGGAAGTGGTCGAACCGGGACCGGTTCGTGCTGTCGAACGGGCATGCGTCGATGCTGCTGTACGGGACGCTGTACCTGGCCGGGTACGGGCTGACGCTGGACGACTTGAAGAGCTTCAGGACGTGGGGATCGCGCACGCCGGGGCATCCGGAGAGGGGCTGCGCGGAGGGCGTGGAGGTGACGACGGGACCGCTGGGACAGGGTCTGGCGATGTCCGTGGGCATGGCGATGGCCGAGAAGCATCTGGCGGCGGTTTACAACCGGCCGGGGTTCGACGTGGTGGACCACTACACGTATGTGCTGGCGGGCGACGGCGACATGATGGAGGGGATGTCGCACGAGGCGAGCTCGCTAGCGGGGACGCTGGGGCTGGGCAAGCTGATCGTGTTCTACGACGATAACCTGATCTCGCTAGACGGGCCGACGGAGCTGAGCTTTACCGAGAACGTGTACAAGCGGTTCGAGGGCTACAACTGGCATGTGCAGCGGGTGATGGACGGCAACGATCTGGACGCGATCGAGAAGGCGATCGAGGCGGCGAAGGCGGAGACGGCGCGGCCTTCGCTGATTGCGGTGCGGACGGTGATCGGGTACGGGAGCCCGCGGGCGGGCACGAACAAAGTGCACGGTGAGGCGATGGGCGCGGCGGACGCGGCGGCGACCAAGAAGTTCTTCGGGTTCCCGGAGGACCAGAGCTTTGTTGTGCCGGAGGACGCGCTGGCGAACTGGCGGAAATCAGGCGAGCGCGGGGCCGCGCAGGAAGACGAGTGGAAGGCGCTGTTCGCCAGGTACGCGAAAGCGTTTCCGGAGCAGGCGTCGGAGTTTGAGCGGACCCAGAAGGCCGAGCTGAAGGCGGGATGGGAGCAGAAGCTGCCGAGCTTTGGACCGGAGAAGCCGGTGGCGACGCGGAACGCGGGCTACACGGTGATGAACGCGATCGCGGAGGTTGTGCCGGAGCTGTTTGGCGGCGCGGCGGACCTGACGGCGTCCACGAAGACGATCTTCAAGCCGGGAGCGAACTTCCATGTGGACCCTGCGGGACGCAACGTGTTCTTTGGCGTGCGCGAACTGGCGATGTGCGCGGCGGTGAACGGGGTGGCGGCGCACGGCGGTCTGATTCCCTTCGGGTCGACCTTTTTTGTCTTCTCGGATTATGCCAAGCCGGCGCTGCGGATTGCGGCGCTGATGGAGGCGCACTCGCTGTTCGTGTTCACCCACGATTCGATCGGGGTGGGCGAGGACGGACCGACGCATGAGCCGATTGAGCACCTGATGGCGCTGCGGGCGGTTCCGCACATGACGGACTTCAGGCCGGCGGACGCCAACGAGACGGCTGCGGCGTGGCGGCTGGCGCTCGAACGGAAAGCACCGTGCTTTATGGCGCTGACCCGGCAGGATGTGCCTGTCATCGACCCGGCGACGCACGACGCCTACGCCAATGTGAGCAAGGGTGCTTATGTGCTCGATGACGTTGACAAGCCGCAGGTGGTGCTGATGGCGACGGGCTCCGAGGTTGGGCCGACACGGGCGGCGGCGAAGCTGCTGGCAGCCGAAGGAATCGCGGCGCGGGTGGTGAGTTTCCCGAGCTGGAAGATCTTCGAGGAGCAGACAGCGGAGTACAAGACAAGCGTGCTGCCCAGGGGCGTGCCGAAGCTGGCCGTGGAGGCGGGTGCGCCGCTGGGCTGGTGGAAGTATGTGGGCACGGACGGCGACGTGGTGGGGCTGGAGAGGTTCGGCGCGTCGGCGCCAGGAGCAAAAGTGATGGCGGAACTGGGATATACGCCGGAGAACATTGCGGCGCGGGCGAAAGCGCTGGTGAAGTAGCTAGTTAGCGAGTTGGCAGCTTAGCGGGCTAGCTCACGGGAGTTGGATGAGTGCAGGACGGAGCGGGTCGGATTACCGGGCACGCTGAGCGCCCGGTCGAGAGGCTAACTCGCTAACTTGCTGATTCGCTAATTTGAAAGGATTGCTGTGAAACTCGTTATCGCTTCGGACCATGCTGGCTTTCCTTTAAAGGAAGAGGTGCGCGCCTACCTGACGAAGGGCGGGCACGAGTTGATCGACCTGGGCGCGTTCAAGGTGGAACCGGAGGACGATTATCCGGACTACGCGGAGCGCGTGGGCGAGGCGATCCGGCAGGGCGCGGCGCCGCGGGGCGTCCTCATCTGCGGGTCGGGGGTGGGCGTGTGCGTGGCGGCCAACAAGATTCCGGGGATACGCGCGGGGATGTGCCATGACACGTACTCGGCGCACCAGGGCGTGGAGCACGATGATATGAACGTGGTGGTGCTTGGCGCGCGGATCGTGGGCCCGGCGCTGGCCTACGAGGTGGTGGACGCATTCGTGAAGGCGCAGTTTATCGGGTCGGAGCCGCGGTTTGTGCGGCGGTTCAAGAAGGTGATGGCAATCGAGGCCAGGTACATGTGCGGAGAGGGCCCCGCGAAGCAGGTGTAAGGGAGCGGGAGAAGGACAAGGGATTCGAGACGACCGCGCCACTTTGGCCGTGGATCACCCCACTCTAGCCGCAAAATCAAAGACGCGGCGAGGGTGGGGCACCTAAAGGGTAGAGAAGACCTAGACGCTTTGGGTGTGGCTTACCACCGGAAGAGACAACGAACTCGACCGAAGCAGGCAACCAACACACACAACCAACCCCATCGATTCTCACAGACCAACCAGAACGCTGCGCGGCACGCGCGGGAAAGAGACGCCGATGTTCCCCTTCGACGTGATTCTCTTCGACGTGGGCGGAGTCCTGCTGACCAACGGCTGGGACCACAAGGAACGCGCCGCGGCGGTCGCCCAATTCAACCTGGATGCGCAGGATCTGGAGGCGCGTCATGCGATGATCTACGCCTCGTGGGAGCGAGATCAGGTTGACGCCAAGGCGTACCTGGATGCGGCGGTGTTCCATCAGCCACGGCCGTTTACGCGGGAGGAGTTCTTCGCGTTCATGTTGAGCCAGTCGCTGGAGCTTCCTGATGGGGCGCTGGGCATTTTGAGGACGGTTGCGGCAGCGGACAAGTGCATAGTGGGCGCGCTGAACAACGAGGCGCGGGAGACGAACGAACACCGGTTCGAGAAGTTCGAGCTTCGGAATTACTTTGAGGTGGCGTTCAGCTCGTGCTACCTGGGCGTGCGGAAGCCGGAGCCGGCGATTTACAAGCGGGCGCTGGACGTCCTGGGGCGGCCGGCGGCGCGGGTTCTGTTTATCGACGACAGGCAGGTGAACGTGGACGGTGCGGCCGCCGCTGGTATAAAGGCGATTCGCTTCAGGGGCGCGGAGGCGCTCCTGGGCGATCTGGAGACATTGGGAGTTTTGTAATTTACCGGGAGGAAAGATGCAGCTTGGACTGATTGGGCTGGGCAAGATGGGCGGCAACATGGCGGAGCGACTGAGGCTGGGCGGCCACCAGGTGGTGGGCTTCGACTTCAGCGTGGAAGCGGTGGCAAAGCTGACCGCGAGCGGCAATGTGGGCGTGAGCTCGCTCGAAGAGATGGCGCAGAAACTGACCGGGCGGAAAGCGATCTGGATCATGGTTCCGCAGGGCAAGCCGGTGGACGAGACGATCGCCAAGCTGGAGCCGCTGCTGAACCCCGGCGACATCCTGATTGACGGCGGGAACTCGTACTACAAGGACTCGATGCGGCATTACCAGGAGGTGACGGCGAAGGGGTTCCAGTTTGTGGATGTAGGGACCTCGGGCGGCGTGTGGGGATTGAAAGAGGGCTACAGCATGATGGTGGGCGGCGATACGGAGACGGTTGAGTATCTGCGGCCCATCCTGGAGACGCTGGCGCCGGCCGTGGACAAGGGCTGGGGGCACATGGGGCCGGCGGGCTCGGGGCACTTTGTGAAGATGGTACATAACGGTATCGAGTACGGGATGATGCAGGCCTACGCGGAAGGGTTCACGGTGCTTGAAAAGAAGTCGGAATTTGCGCTGAACCTGCCTGAGATTGCGGAGGTCTGGCGGTACGGAAGCGTGGTGCGGAGCTGGCTGCTGGATCTGACTGCCGACGCGCTGAAGGGCAACCCGACGCTGGATGGGTTGCAGGCATACGTGGTGGATTCGGGCGAAGGGCGCTGGACGGTGTTCGAGGCGATCGACCTAAACGTGTCGGCGCCCGTGATTACGGAGTCGGTGATCCGGCGCATCCGGTCGCGGGAGGACAACAACTTTACCGACCGGATGCTGGCGATTATGCGGAGAGAATTTGGCGGACACGCGGTGAAGAGCGAGTAACAGGGGTCAGGGAATAGGGAACTGTCCACTGACAGGAGCGAGTTATGGCGACGATACAGATGCAGGTGCGGCCGGAAGATCTATCGCAGGTGCCGCAGGGGACGGAGCGGATACCGGAGCCGGGGATCATGGTGATCTTCGGAGGGTCGGGCGACTTGACGAAGCGGAAGCTGCTGCCGGCGCTCTACCACCTGCGGCAGGCCAACCTTCTGCCCAAGGAGTTTGCCATTGTAGGCGTGGCGCGGCGGCCGCTGGGCGATGCGTTCGCGCGGGATATGCGCGAAGGGATCGTGGAGTTCGGCGGGGGGAACGAGGGCGACGCGGCGCTCGAGGAGTTTGTGAACCACATCGGCTACTATGCGCTGAACTTCGACGATCCGGCGAGTTATGCGGGGCTGAAGGCGGAGCTGGAGCGGATCGCCAAAGAGCACGGGATTGGCGGGAACCGTCTGTTCTACCTGGCGACGGCGCCGGAGTTCTTTGCGGGGATCGTGGAGAACCTGGGAGCGCAGGGGATGGCGCAGCCGGAGGACGGGCTGGTGGGGGTGGTGATCGAAAAGCCCTTCGGGCACGACCTGGAGTCGGCGCGGGAGCTGAACCACCAGGTGAACGCGGTGTTCCACGAGAGCCAGGTCTTCCGCATCGACCACTACCTGGGCAAGGAGACGGTACAGAACCTGCTGGTTTTCCGGTTCGCGAACGGGATCTTTGAGCCGATCTGGAACCGGAACTTTATTGATCATGTGCAGATCACGGTGGCGGAGACGCTGGGCGTGGAAGGGCGTGGGCCATTCTACGAGAAGGCGGGCGCGCTGCGGGACGTGGTGCAGAACCACATGATGGAGCTGCTGGCGATGGTGGCCGTAGAGCCGCCGGCGAGCTTTGACGCCGAGAGCGTGCGGCGGGAGAAGCTGAAGGTGTGGCAGGCGATTCAGCCGATTCCGATTTTGAACTCGGTGCGCGGGCAGTATGGGCCCGGAGGTGCGGCCGGCCAGCGGGTGGTGGGCTACCGGGACGAGGAGCGGGTAAATCCGGAGTCGGGAACGGAGACCTACGCGGCGCTGCGGCTGGAGATCGAGAACTGGCGCTGGGCGGGCGTGCCGTTCTATCTGCGTGCCGGCAAGCGGATGAAGAGGCGGGCGACGGAGATCAGCATCCAGTTCAAGCAGCCGCCGCTCCTGATCTTCAACCGCATTCTGGCGGGCGGGCCCTGCCAGGAGATTCAGCCGAACCTGCTGACGATCCGCATTCAGCCGGACGAGGGGATTGCGCTGCGGTTCGGGGCGAAGGTGCCGACCACGCCGGAGATGAATGTGTGCCCGGTGAATATGGACTTCGACTATGAGTCGGCATTTGGGAAGTCGAGCGCGAACGGGTACGAGCGGCTGCTGTTGGACGCGATGCTGGGCGACCAGACGCTGTTTGCGCACCGCGACGGCGTGGAGACGACCTGGGCGCTGTATACGCCGATTCTGCAGGCATGGGCGGCGAAGAAACCGGAGGTGTTCCCGAATTACTTTGCCGGCTCGTGGGGACCGGAGTGCGCCGATCACCTGTTGGAGCGCGAGGGACGAGCGTGGAGGAACGATCTGGGAAGGCATTCCTGAGGGCAGCGGAGCTAGCGGGGTTAGCGGAGCTGCTCGGCCTTATTGCGATGTGGGAGGGCTCGCTATGCCGACACAGAACGAAAAGGGTCGCATCTTTCGGGCGCTGCACGAGCGCGAGGGGGCGTTTATCATCCCCAACCCCTGGGATGCCGGAACAGCGCGGCTGCTGGCGCAGCTAGGGTTTGAGGCGCTGGCGACGACCAGCGCGGGCTACGCGTTTTCAGCGGGCAAACCGGACCATGGCGTGGGCCGCGACGAGATGATCGCGCACGTGGCTTCGATCGCCGGCGCCGTGGACCTGCCGGTGAGCGGCGACCTCGAAGATGGATACGGGGATTCGCCGGAAGAGGCGGCCCGAACCATTCGGCTGGCGGCCGCGGCGGGACTGGTGGGCGGTTCGATTGAAGACGGGAAGGACAGCGCGGAGAGGCCGATCCATGAGTTGAGCTTTGCCGCGGAGCGGGTGCGGGCTGCTGCGGAGGCGGCTCATGGTCTGCCATTTCCATTTACGCTGACGGCGCGGGCCGAAAACTACTTGAACGGCAGACCCGATCTTGACGACACAATCCGGAGGCTGCAGGCCTACCAGGAGGCGGGCGCGGATGTGCTCTACGCGCCGGGACTGAGAACGCGCGCGGAGATTGCCGCCGTGGTGGGTGCCGTCGACCGGCCGGTGAACGTGCTGATGGGGCTGAACGGCATGGAGGTCAGCCTGGCCGAGCTCGCCGAGATGGGCGTGAGGCGCGTCAGCGTGGGCGGCGCGCTAGCGCGCGCGGCGCTGGGAGCATTTCTGCGCGCCGCTGAAGAGATGCGCTCCCTGGGAAGTTTCAGGTTTGCCGAAGACGCGGTGAGCTCGACGGAGTTGAATCGGCGATTCGCTCCAGAGGGCCACGAGGACTGAGCGAGAGCAGTCCTCTCCGGGCTGTGCGTCAGGGTTGAGGCCCGGTTCGCTTTCCCATCCCCTTATCCATGGCCTGGTTGGCGAGGCGGTCGGCTTCCTGGTTGCCGCCACGCAAAGTGTGGGCAATCTCGAAGCGGTCGAGGCGGGCAGCGCGGCGTCGTGCTTCTTCCCACAGCGGGCGCAGGGCGGGGCTGGAAACTTTGTACTGGCCTTTCATCTGGCGGACCATGAGCTCGGAGTCGGAGACGACACGGAGGTGGGCGGCGCCGTTTTGGAGAGCCCAGTCGAGGACAGCGAGCAGCCCGGAGTACTCGGCGTAGTTGTTGGTCTGGCGGCCGAGGAACTGGCTGAGGCGGGCGACGGTGCGGCCAGAGGCGTCTTCAATAACGGCGCCGTAGCCGGAGGGGCCGGGGTTGCCGCGAGAGCCGCCATCGCAGTGGGCGGTGAACCAGCCGGATTGGGCTGGGGTGGGCTGGGGATTGTCGAAGAGATTGCCGGTCATTGAATTCAAGTTTAAGGCGGTTGCCGCAATTATTATGCGGCGTTTCTGACAGCTTTCAAGTTGGCTTTATCTTGAGGAAGAAGCCACTTAGACCACTTTCGCTTCACTCTCACCAATCGGAGAACCGCTATGGCGGGTGGGGTTCAGCGGACGGGGTGCCCCAAGGGTGGTGAGGAACCGAGTACTTTGGCGGCGGTTCGCCCCGGCCTGACTATAAGCCGATCGACCTGTCCTCGATCAGCGACTTTGCTTTGACGATGAATTCGGCCAGGGGCATGGAGCCCTGGTCGCCTTTGCCGCGGGTGCGAACGCTGACTGCCGAGACCGATTCTTCCTTGTCGCCGAAGACGAGGATATACGGGATCTTCTGATTGGCGAGGTCGCGGATCTTGGCGTTCATTTTCTCGTTGCGGACATCGGTTTCGACGCGGAAATCGGCGGCGCGTAACTGCGTTTCGACCTTCTTCGCGTAGTCCTGATGGCGCTCGCTGATAGGCACAAGGCCGATCTGCACCGGCGCGAGCCAGAGCGGAAAGGCGCCGGCGTAGAGTTCGATGAGGTAGGAGACCATGCGCTCCATGGTGCTGACGATGGCGCGATGGATCATCACCGGCCGGTGCTCTTTGCCGTCCGCGCCCGTGTACTTCAATCCGAACTGGCTGGGCAGGTGGAAATCGACCTGGATGGTGGAGTAGGTCTCCTCGTGTCCCATCACGTCGGCGAGCTGAATGTCGAGCTTGGGGCCGTAGAAGGCGGCTTCGCCGCGGGCCTCGCGGTAGGGAAGACCGAGTGAGTCCAGCGCTTCGCGGAGGACGCGCTCGCCCAGCTCCCACATGGCGTCGTTGTCGACGTACTTCTCCTTGTTGGCGGGGTCGCGCAGGGAGAGGCGATAGCTGTATTTCGTAATGCCGAGATCGCGGTAGGCCTGCTCGACGAGCTTCATGACGCTCGAGAACTCTTCCTTGATCTGCTCGGGCGTGCAGAAGATGTGGGCGTCGTTGAGGGTCATGCAGCGGACGCGGCTGAGGCCACTCAGCGCGCCGGACCGCTCGTAGCGGTACATGGTGCCGAGCTCGGCCAGGCGGACGGGCAGGTCGCGGTAGCTGCGCAGCTTGGACTCGTAGATGAGGATGTGGTGCGGGCAGTTCATGGGCCGAAGGACCATCTGCTCGGTCTCGAGATCCATGGGCGGGAACATGTCTTCGTGATAGTGGGCCCAGTGGCCGGAGCGGACGTAGAGATCGACCTTGGCGAGGCTGGGGGTGTAGACGTGCTCGTAGCCGGATTTGCGTTCGAGGTCGAGGATGTACTCCTCGAGGAGGCGGCGGATGGTGGCGCCTTTGGGAAGCCAGAGCGGCAGGCCCGCGCCGACCTCTTCGCTGACAGTGAAGAGCTCCAGCTCCTTGCCGAGGCGGCGGTGATCGCGGCGTTTGGCGTCCTCGATGCGCTCCAGATAGTCGTCGAGATCCTTCTTGGAGTAGAAGGCGGTGCCGTAGATGCGCTGGAGCTGCTGGTTCTTCTCGTTGCCGAGCCAGTAAGCGCCGGAGATGCTCATGACGCGGAAGGCTTTGACGCGGCCGGTGGAAGGGACGTGAGGGCCGCGGCAGAAGTCGACGAAGCGGCCGTTGCGGTAGAAGCTGACCTGGGAGCCGGGCTCGGTGAATTTGGTGACGAAGTGGGTCTTCATGAAGTCGCCGTCACGCTCGAAGCCTTCCAGGCTCTTCTCTCTGGGAGCAAATTCGTGAACGAACGGCTCGTCGCGGGCCACCACTTCGGCCATGCGCGCCTCGATGGCGGCGAGGTCTTCGGGGGTGAAGGGCTTCTCGCGGTAGAAGTCGTAGAAGAAGCCGGAGTCAGTGGCAGGGCCGTGGCCGAGCTTGGTTTCAGGGAAGAGCTCGAGGACGGCGGTGGCGAGCACGTGGGCGGCGGAGTGGCGGACGACCTTCAGCGCTTCGGGGTCCTTCTCGGTGAGGAGGTCGAGGCGCGTGTCGGCGGTGAGGGGAGCTGAAAGATCGACCAGGCGGGCGGCAGAGGCGTCCTCGGCGGTGTACATGGCGGCTTCGCTGGGCTGTTGACCGGCGGCGGCTGCAGCGGCGCCGTTGAGAGGCGTGAGGCGTGCGACAACGGCGGCGGCGGCGAGGCGCGGCGAGATGGAGCTGGCGATTTGGAGGGGCGTGGTGCCCGCAGGGACTTCCCGGACAGCACCGTCCGGCAGATGGACTGCGATGGTTGGCTTGCTCATGATTCTGGTTCCCACTCAGGGCCGTGCCGGAAGGAAGCGCGGCCAACTCTTGAGGATAGAAGGAGTGCCGGGTTAAGTCGAGTTGCGGTCGGCGCGAGGCGCCGGAGGCGGCTCGAAAATGCCGGAGAAATGTAAATCCGGTTATCAAATGGTTACCGAATTGTTTTCGCATACCATGTTGTTTTTCAATCATATGGTTGAAATTTTCGATTTTTGGAGGCGAATCTCCGGCGATGATACGTCGGGATCGAAAGCTTGCCGGGCGGGCGGGAGGACTCCTATGTAAATCGTCTGTTATGAGCTTGTTGTGAGGGCGGGACGATCGAGCGAGAGAGGCCGGGCTCCACAGTCTCACAGATCCACAGGGAATTGGGGGGGAGGGGGGTGCACGGCCTGGTACAGACCGGGGGGATCTCCGACAGATTAG
>Ga0335072_10000905_pt1 | contig 51768 bp, 47 predicted proteins | sample Lox_Sample_21_FD_206725 | JGI IMG/M metagenome (GOLD analysis project Ga0335072, IMG submission 206725) | Soil microbial communities from Loxahatchee National Wildlife Refuge, Florida, United States - Lox_Sample_2.1 | ecosystem: Environmental > Terrestrial > Soil > Wetlands | place: USA...
CACCGCTGCAGACGCTCAATGGGCATAGCTCCGCCGTCTACGCGGTGGCCTTCTCGCCGGACGACAAGCTGCTGGCATCCGCTTCGTACGACAGGACCGTCAGGCTCTGGGACGCAGGCTCGGGAGCATCGCTGCAGACGCTCGAGGGGCATAGCTCCGCCGTCTGGGCAGTGGCCTTCTCGCCGGACGGCAAGCTGCTGGCATCCGCTTCGGACGACGAGACCGTTAGGCTCTGGGACGCAGGCTCGGGAGCGTCGCTACAGGCGCTCAAGGGGCATAGCTCCTTGGTCAGGCCCAGGCCCATGATCGGGGCCGAGGCCAAGGCCGGGGTCAAAGCCGTGGCCTTCTCGCCGGACGGTAAGCTGCTAGCGTCCGCTTCGAACGACTGCACCGTCAGGCTCTGGGACGCAGGCTCGGGAGCACTGCTGCAGACGCTCAATGGGCATGGTTTCGGGGTCCGGGCCGTGGCTTTCTCGCCGGACGGCAAGCTGCTGGCGTCCGCTTCGAACGACTGGACCGTCAGGCTCTGGGACGCAGGCTCGGGAGCGCCACTACAGACCCTCAAGGTTGGAGCCCCTGCACAAATGTTATCCTTCTCTATAAGTGGACCATACCTACAAACTGATCGAGGGCTTTTAAAAATTAAAAGCTATTCTCCTCCAGTTTCTCTGCTGCAGACAGACCCAGTTACTAACTTATTTGTCATGGAGTATTGGATTGCTCGGGATTTAGAAAAACTCCTTTGGCTCCCTTATGAATACAGACCAATTTGCTCCGCCTCCAAAGGTAATATTCTTGCTTTTGGATATTCCTCTGGCCAGGTAACTTTTATGGAGTTTAGCCATTCTTAAATCAGTCCAGGAGTTGTTAGATTATATTTCCTGAATCTCTATTTCATAGAGGGGTCTGGGGAAGCAGAAATATATATAGTGCTCGAGGCAGTTTGCCACCGTTGCCACCCAGCCATTCTAGCAACTTCCCGAGCGGTCTGATTTGAAATCCGACTTTTGGTTTCGGTGAAAAGAGGGAAATGGAGCTGAGTAGAACCAGTTAGAATGGCAGCGAGGTAGCTAATTGCCCTTCCAGTAACCAGACCTCTCAGTACGTATATGTAGATTATGTACAGGCCGGATGTTGCAAGGCAGCGAGGGAATGCTAAGGGCGGAAGCACCCTGACACTGAGTTAAGTACAGCCTATAACCTGGCAGACGTCTACCAGGGGCCAGGGCCGGTACGAGGAGGCCGGGCAGCTCTATCCCAAACCTCCACCCCACCCACTTTCTTCAATGGTCGCTTTCGTTATATACCTAGGTTTGCCCGGAGGAACAGCTCTCGCAACTTAATATGCGGATCATGACAGCGATGAGACGTGGATACATATGCGGTACGAGCAAGATCGGTAATATATGGTGAAGTACGATTGCGTCCCTGGGAAGAGTCTTGGCAAGAAGTGGAAAGAGTTGTTGCGAACAGGCCGCGCTTCGGTGGCTATTCGCAGGTTCGTACGTTCGTACACTCGTACGCTCGTATGCCAGCTGGGCAGGAACCAGCTGGAAAGGTACAGCTGGACAGGGACCAGCTATTCGTACGAGACAGGTTCTCGACCGACAGGATTTCCTATGTGTATATGTATTTGTCCATCCCCAGGTAGAATAGGTAGCAATAAGCAGTGCTTCCAGAACCATTTCATGCATACCTGTCTGCTGCGCGCAACAAGAGTTTCCAGAGCAACTTGGGGCGGAAGCCGATTTCGCTAGTGACTGTAGCAGGTGCCCTATGGTGAAGACAGCGCAGTGCTCATCGGTCTCAGGGGCATATGCTTCATGGGCATGCACCTCATGGGCATGTCACAGGCGGATAAATGTATACCACGGGGTCCAGGAAGTTTTGTAATATGTCATCCGCAACGAGACTTAATTTCCTTTCCTGCTGTCGTTGTTGCGAGTAGGCCACGTGTCGGTTGCTATTCGCAGGGTCGTACACCCCAGCTGGTATGGGCCAGCTGGAGAGAGACCCAGCTGGCTGGACAGGCACAGCTGGACAGGGACCAGCTATTCGCACGAGACAGGCTCTCGACCGACAGGGCTTTCTTTTGTGTATAAGTATTTACTCGTCCCCAGTAGAATAGATAGCAACAAGCAGTGCTTCCACAACCAGTTTATGCATACCTGTCTGCTGCGCGCAACAGTTGTCTGCTCAACACGTTCGCCAGGTTACTTTCTGGTTGGTATTGTAAATAACTTTGCACTGCTTCTTCTGGGCTCTGGCGCTGTGAAGCTTGCAATGCCGAACCGAGCTCGTTGAGAAATATAACAACAATTAAAGCGCCATTGATCAAGAAGTCTAGGAACGGGTCTAAGGTTCTCTTGCTACCGAGGTGGGACGAGAAACGACGGATGAAGCGGATGAAGGTCTAACGACATGCCTCAGGAAACTTGTCTTCGGCAGGTAGGACAGGTGTATACCACCATCTAGCCAAAACGTTAGCCTGAATGTAGGCAGATGCACAGGAGTAAATACTAAACATAGTCTCGAATGACCACGTCTGTCAAAGCATTGAGGGCGCTCGGCGTCGCAGGTCTGAAATCAGAATATTCCATTGTCTTGTCCTCCGACAGACTCTTGACAGTACTCGATTTGAGGGCTTCGTCGTCCGGCGTATCCTTACTACTAGCCCTCCAGTCTAAAGTACGCTTCACGACTTCAATGCCGAGCTCTCTTCTCTTCCGACTACTGTCAGCAGTAGGGCCTTGTCCTCCCGCGCCAGTCTGGTTCGACGTTTCCTACGTTGCATGCAGTACTATTCCTCCTGCCGCGCCAATCAAGACAAGCCCAACTCGTCCCAACACCAGATACGTTGTCGCGTATAATCCGACAGCGCAGGCGCCGAGTATCTCGTTACTGGCGGTCAACAGAAAGTTTCAACACTGCGTCTGTGACGTCGCGGAACTTGTCCGATGTCATTGATATAGTGAGCTCTTGCCGGTTCGTCCGCTGGCGGGGAAGGTTTCGTTGAGGGAATTGGACAGAACATTGTGAGTAGCGGATTGCGCATCTCGAGGAGCCTGCTAGAGGAGGGTAGAACTATTAGATTTACCTGCAAAAATCGTCTACCTTGTTGCTTTTCAGCCGAAAATGCTGCTAGTGTAGGCCTTCCTTCCATGTTCCGCCAATACCGCGCCATCTGATACCCCACAAAGTGATTCATCACATTCGCCAACATATCCAAATTCGCCAAGCCCATAACAATAGTCAATGTCCGCATGAGAGTCAAACTCGTCTGAGTCGTAGTCAATGGCCGAATCGCAGTCACCTGGTACGCAATCATATTCAGCAGCTGTCAAGGCGCTAGTCAGCATGCAATTCGACAGCTAAAGTGAGAGACGTTCCACGTACGGAGCCAACCCCGAGCCCTCCCGTATGCCTTTAACTGCTCCAAGTTCATGCCATAAAATTCGTCCACTGGGGCTAAGGAGGAGTTTTCGATGGAAGCGGTAGAGGCGGAGGATTTCGAGGAAGGTGAGTCTTCGATTGAGGAGTCCGAGGTCAAGCTCGGGGGCGGGGGACTCTCGGAGAGGGATGAATCAGTAGCGGAGGCAGGACGCGGTGGAATGTTGAGTGCTGGCTGAGAGGACGGTGAGTCTTCGATTGAGGAGTCCGAGGTCAAGCTCGGAGTGCGCGGTAGACTGTTGAGTGCTGGCTGAGAGGACGCTTTCTGGAGCTTCTTGGTGAGCATAGCTTCTTGTCCGTAATCAGACCGTTCAGCTTTCCGCTTAGTCGTTAACTGCTTAGGCATTGTGCAATTTCAAGTAAAGCTGATCTAGAGAGGACAGAGGTGGAGAGATGGAAAGTGGACGTAGTGGAAGATGTTATAGAAGAAAAAGTGTGGAAATGCAGTCTTAAGTATTGTGAAGGTTTGTATTTAAGCTAACCTGAGGAGGTCCTTGACTGTTCACCACACTCCTAGCTAATGATAAATTGCATTCGATCAAAAATTCACTTCGTCTCTTTAGGATCTAGGTTACCCGTGTTGCGGATCAAACTCCCACCATAGAACTTAAAAATTTCCCGTACAGCCTGGTAATATCATCTTATGTCAGCGAGCCATGCCTCAACCTCCCCCTTAAGGACCACCCGGATTCTCGCCATCGACTCAATCAAACCACCCGTCGTCGACGCAGAGACCGATCTTGGCGCATGGTTCCAAGAAACTGGCCAATATTCGCCTCAAGCCAAGAACCTCGTCGACACTTCGTGAGTCTCCCATTCCAGTCGCGTTCCCCACCGAGACAATCTACAGCCTCGGTGCAGATGCGACTCGTTCCGATACCGTCAGAGGCATCTACAAGGCCAAACAGAGGCCGTCTGATAATCCTCTGATCGTCCATGTCGGATCGTTGCCACAGTTAAGGAGCCCAGATTGCGGGCCAGGTGATATTGGTGGGGTGAGACGTGTGCACGTAGCGGTCGACGACGAACCAGGCGTCGTAGGGCTGCACGTAGCCGAAGACGTTGAAGCCACCGATATGGAGGTCGTTGGGGTGCGGTGGAAAGGACGCCGTTTTCTGCCGCCTTTTCACAGATACCTCGATACATCCGGTAGTTCTGGTATGTAGAGAAAGGGAAACAAGCCTTGCAACCCGGAAGGAAAGGTTGGACAAGACTTGGTAGCGAGAGGGTTTACCTGGCAGCTTCCAACGATGAGAATCCTCCCCAGCTTTCTTCTCAAAACTCAAACTCACGTCGTATTGTTTCTTCTCTTCTAGGAGTTGTTCAATCGTCCAATCTCCGGGCCTAGTTGCGCCGGCATCGTTTGGAAGTCTGGCCTCCTGTATGAAGGCATCATACGTCTGGAGTAGTCAATTTCATGTAAAACTATTGCCTAGCGGAATTCATCTACCTGAGTATAATGATTGGCCTTGAGGAAGCGAGCGACAATGACTGCCGGCGAGTCTGTTGAGGGCATTGTTAATGCTTTGTATGAAGAGGGTGGTCATTTACGTCATTAACGCCGTATCTACAATTCCTTGGTAATTAGCCGCGTTCTGTCATGTCGAGGTTGCGACAATGACTTGGAATCTTCCGGATTGTGTATTGTCCGAGGAAGACGACTCCAATGGAGTAACCATTTGAGTGCTATGCAACATCCTCCCAAGAGCGCCTTGCCACGCGACCTCGCTAACACATATGAAGGGGTATCATGTCAACCTGGAGCCTTTTACTCAAATGCAATCACTTCTTTTCCCATCCGACTTCCTAAAGTGGCGTGCCACTCCCATGGCGAATTTTGTACTCCCGAGGACTCTCAAAATCCTTTTTGTTTCCTGCCCACATTCCCTTTCGCTTCATCTTTGCCCACCATTCTGCTTTCCGGTACTTTTCCTCTAGCCCTTCGCCAAATTCGGCTCCGGTCTTAGCCTCGTATACAGTTGCTAGGCCCGACCTAAGCATCTGAAGTCCAACGTCTCGCTTAAATAGCCCTTTCCGTACGTAGACTGTCGCAACAACCCGTTGGTATTGATCAGGTTTGTACACATAAGCACGGACACGCCGACCCAATACGTAGGAGGTCAGCCAGTCAAGTGCTTCCTGCGAATAGGGCTGGGATGGTCGACCGAAATGGGCAGCTTCTGGTGCATCTATTCCAGCTAATCGAATGTGGATCTGACTCGGGAACAGAATCAGCTCGCTTACCTGTTAAAATTTTTTGGACGGGGCAGTCCTACCGTGTTATTCTTCAATGCTCTCTTGTCTGAAGGAATGCGCCTCCACCAGCCCCAGCCGGCCAACCACCCCCCTGGGGTATGAAAGATTCGAAAATTGTCCCCATCGCCAACACTTGTGACCTTGCCGAAGACACTCCTTTTCCTGAAGAAGGTGGGGCTAATGTTTCCAGCGGCTGGAATGCGGCGCAGGAAGGATCGGTAGAATTTGTAAAAGCCAATGCAAACAGAAGTGAGGGCAATGGTAGAAATGATTGTCTGCGGTTCAGTGTAGGAACTCCAATTCCATTCAAGCGCTTTGGCAGACGTGGAAATTGCCGGATTTGAATTGGAAGGCGTCGCGGTGTCGAGAAGAGAGTCTGAAACTTCGCCCGGCGATTGGGCCAACGAGTCCTGGTCTGACTTCTCAGTCCCCGGAGAAGACCAGAAGTTTGGCCATCGCATCGCGAGTGCCTGCCTCGTCACCGTGCGAAAGCAGCAGCTCTGAAAAGTGTGGGGAAGTCGATTGCCTAAACCAAGTTCACAGAAATCTGCCGAGGGATCCTGTTGCCAAGAATATACCGCCAAGGTTTAAACGCCAAGGCTAGGGCTTGCCTAAATTTGCTCCTCGTTATCCCAATCCTCCACAGATTACGATGTCCAAAGAACCGATAAAATTCAGTCCTGCCTGTACTGGGTTCGATCGAGAAGCATTTATCGCGACTAGAATCCGTCAGCTTGGCGAAAGTCTAGAGGACGATCGACAGGAGCTACGGGGACAGCAGCATTTCTCTGCTTACAGAACTGGGAGCTGGCTAACTAGTCCATTTTTCTTCTCTGCTACATAGAGCTGTGCATTGCTTGGGGCTGTACCGAAGTACCCTTGAGGGATTCTGTGCGTGCGGCGCTCGGAACATATGCATTGCCCAATAGCCCTTCTGCTGTCAATTCCTGCAGCATAACGCAACTCTCGTTACTTCGAGGTCTTTCTTACACCTCCTTCTAGTATCAAGACTACTCGATATTGCCCTTTGCAGATCTCAATTCTCCAGTCCAGGGATATTTGATGTCAAAACACCCGCATCGAACACACTATTCACGCTCGAATACCACTCTGTCCTTGCACAATAGGATGCTGCCTGTCAATTCCATCTTCTCGTGTTCAACAAAACGGAACACTAGTGCTGCACATTTTTGAATAAGATGATCATGAATAGAAATCTAATCGACTATTATGGGTTAGTAACCAGCAAAAAGCCCTTTCCTTTCTCTCTTCCCCTTCTTCAACTCGTTATTGTCCTTCAGTTCGCCTTCTACTCCCGCTCAAGCTCTGGTAGCTGCGAGTTCTATACTACCATCCCTACCCCCAACTTCGGACACTGCTGAGCAGGGTGCTATTCCGATTGCAATTTCAACATGCATAGCTCCGGTTCTTCCGTTTCCTCCTCTGCTGGCCAGGGGAGAAGCGACTCGCCTGACTACGCACCGTCAGACTCTCCAAGTCAAAGCCTCATTGTTACTCTCAACCTGCCGCCTACCCTGCTTCAACTATTTACTTACGGGGCGCATGGCAAAAGCGACGATGGTGACGATAACAGTGAGGAAGAATCGCTGGACGATTCCTCCAAAAATGATTTCGAAGGCAGTTTGTCCGAAGAAATCTACGACAACTCCGACAAAAAGTTCTTCTATGACTCTTGCGGCGAGTTCGAGGCAGAAGCGCCGGACTCTGACTCTGACCTTGAGTCTGACGGGGTTGTATACCGGCCAATTGAACAGAACGCCTCTGTTAGCCAATCGATTGGAGAGGATTATGAGCAGGCAGATAGCGATGGTGGGGTCTTCACGACAAAACCAACAAGTCCAAACCCACAGACCGGATCATCAACTGCCAAGCTGCTGGCCAGCTGCCTTGACACCAACCCGTCCTTTCTCTACTATTATCTTCAACGCAACAGTCACTTTGTCGAGCAATTTCTGACCCGGAATCCCGTCGTTGTCGAACAATTCTTGAGACGGAATTATCAGCAAGCCTTAAGTCTCTTCGCTGATGACCCACGATGGTTTATCGAGGGTTACCTAAATAAGCATGCCTACCTTGTAGAGGACTATCTAGCGAATCATCCTGATTCTGTGGAGGGTGTTATCAACGCAAGCCCTATCTATTTTGACAAGTATTTGCTGAGACACCCTGAGTTCGCGATCACCTACCTACACTATAATCGTTTACCAAGTGGCTATGGTCTCCCACCAGACATGTTCGGGGTCACAACCCTAGTTGACACTTCACTGCCTCGAGCCAAGACACCGTTTCCGACATCAGCTGGTTTGCCCTCACCAGATTCATTTCCCCGTACTACACCGCCTCTACCTCCACAACCTGCAGACTCAGCGAGAAATAAGTCCACTACCCGCAAACCTCAGGCGACAGGGAAGCCTCCGACAGAGCCAACCAGCCGTCCACAGCAATTTTTACCAAATGCTTCTCCAGCCGAAGGTGGCAAAAAAACCCAATACCAACTTCCAAAATCCACCGTGGCTCCAACATCCGCTCGCGTTCCATCCTTGGCTGAAGAACCAATTACACCAGAATCAGGGCCAAAGAAGACCACTGATTCGTCTCGTGGTAAGACTACGACAACGATCACGATAGCAACCTCTTCAAATGTCTCTTCAAGTGGCTCGTCAAATGATTCGCCCAGTGCTCAGACGTATGAGGTATTACTCACTTCCACCTACGGTCAGCCTGCTGGTGCGTTCATGAGCTATCCAGCGCCCAGAGATCTTCTAGCGGCCTCTCGGAAACAAGATGCCGGCACGAAGAGTTCATGGAGACTATTTGAGGAAGACAGAGCTATCAAGCATATGTTGGATGTGAGGGATGAGGCACAGATTTCTGGCGAGGCACGCTTCCAACAGGTCTCTGATCGATTGAAGGCAGAGGGCATTGGAAGAGGCTTCTTTGCCGTAAAGAACTATTGGAACCGTACTGGACGCGCCCGATCTGGCTTCGATGAACGCAAGAACAAAACAGCTCCTCTAGCAACCTCCAAGCAGGGTAAGACCTTCAGGCAAGGTAAGAAGGCGAAAGGACAGAGCAAGAAAAGAGGGAAGCATGTCAAGGTTGGGTCAGACAAAGGTGAGGAGAGTGACAATGACTCTGATGCATTCTCTATACATTCAGAAGAAGAGACCACACCGCCACCTCCAGTGCAGGCTCAAGTTAGTCAGACGTCTTCCCAGAAACGCCCTGCAGACTACAACGATGAAGGACTCGCGGGGGTAATGGAAAGAGGAACTCGGTCAAAGAAGCCAAGGATAGCATAGTAAAAGTTCGAAAAGGATGTTGGAAGCAGTGGTATGCGCCATTGTTGGCTCAGGAGGGGCAAAGTTGGGCGCGAGTGGAAATTTGGGTACCTTTTGGAGCCAATTGATGTCATGCCAAGCCCCGCTGGTCGGGTGCCTCCGACCCTCGATCCAGGTACCAGAAGCTTTGTTCATAGCCAAATCACAACTGCATTGTCTGTACCTCTGACAAAAGTATACATCTCTTCACCCTTCCCGGCCTCGATGCAACCTCAAACTTAGTCCATCTTTCTACATTGCCTTGCCTTGCCTTGCCCCTTGCCTTTCTCTCCGGTGCAATATGGCTATGCAAGTCGCACCCCAGCCTTTCACGGCTGTTACTCAGCCAGAACCAGATATCATGGACATCGACATTGACATGGACGTTGACCTTGAGCCTCTAGAGGGCGATTACGATCTCGAAGTACTAGGTTTATCCTTACATTGAGCACAACTCCGAGCTCACACTTCTCTCAGGAAGGCGAGGCTGATTCTGCTCCCTCCGCCTTTAACCCCTCAGCAGCCGCCAGCAACTCAGTCGTTCCTGCAATATACAACGAGGATCCGTTAGATGAACCCCAGCCAGATCGAGTACACATCCGCGGCCTAGACGACTTCCACACCTCCGACATCATTACCTTCGCAAGCGATCACTTTCCCGCTCACGACCCTGCGCACATCCAGTGGATCGACGACACATCTGCAAACATAGTCTACTCCTCAGCAGCTATCGCCCAAGAAGCTCTTCTCGCCTTCAGCCAGACCCCGATTACCGCAGAGGATGTCTCCATTGCTCCTTTCCAACTGCGCCCCGCAAAGCCCCACTCCACCCGCCCAGCCTCTATCCTTCAAGTACGCGTCGCTAAGTTGGGGGACCGGAAGAAAAAGGGTGCAAAAGATGCTTCACGTTACTACCTCCTCCACCCAGATCAGGATCCACGAGAGCGCATGAGAAAAGAGTTTGAAGCGAATGGCCGCATCCGCCGCGGTGGAGACCACGGAGACTACCAAAGAAGACGGTACGACGACCGGGAGCACCGCCGACGAAGAGACAATGATGCCGCGAATGGTGGGGATACAAATGGCGATTTCTCAGCAAGTATGTACGATGATGCTCCCGCCGCCGTAGAAGGCGCGGAGTCGTCTATCGCTCGAGGCCGTGACCTCTTCGCCCGAACAAATAGCCGACGGCACCGCAATCGTAGCGCCTCGCCCGGCCGCTCCGCCACAAACAGTGACTCGCTCAACGCTTCGGATGCTGACGAAGACGCACAGAATCGTCGCAGAGCGCACAACAGCCGATTCCGCGACCGTTCTCCCCCACCACGGTACACCAAGCGGGATCCACATCCGTTCCCAGCTAAAAACGCATCAAAAGAACTCTTCCCAGCCGCAGAAGACAAAAGTACGAAAACAAATGGCGAAGGCACACTGCGTAGCGACAAGATCGAACTCTTTCCCACGACAACAAGCAGAAACGACGCGAACAATGCCACTGCTCGGCGCATGAAGGCGGACCTCCTCTCCTCGCCGCGATCACAAAACCACCGCAGAAGCAACGCAATGGATGCAGCAAATGACGAGGATCTCGCGGAACGGTTTGGGCGGAAGTCACTCTCTGAGCACGCAAAGAGCAGGAATGCCGGTAGGGAGCTGCTCGACACTGGGTTGAATATACGAGGGGCCGCAATGGACCAGGGTCTCAGTATCAAGGGCTCAGGCGGTTTGAGCATCAAAGGTGCAGCGGCAAACACGAGAGAGTTGTTTCCGAGCCTGTATCAGAAGGGTGATAACGAAGGAAAGGAGCTCTTTAGTGATAAGATTAGGGAGAGAGGGAGGAGGATTAGGGCAGATGATTTCCATTGAGGACATCACCCTAAGGACGCAGACCTGGGAACTTTTCCGAGGCTTGCATGAATTGGCTATCATCAGATTCCACACATATCCCACAAGCAGAGCATAAAGCCCTCATTTCGCCAGGTGAGGACGGAAGTACAGAGAGGCAGGACATCAGAATGCATACACGGACTATGCGGGCACTGAACGGATGGACGGACGGAATCCAATTTGAATTTGAAGCATAGCAAGGGCGTTATGGGCTTTACATGGTCGAGCCCCATTGGCTACTACCATGCTCAGGGAAGCACTGACCGAGATACCATTTTCCTCTCAATTTAACTAGCACAATTCCAAAAGTTCTACAGCCTTGTCTTCAAAACTGTCTCTTCCCGCTTTCCAGCCCAAAGTTTCATATCTACGGTCGCAGAATCCGGTGTGATATGGATCAGATGAGACCAGGGTGTCTCCATTCTTGATCCCTCTCTTGTAGGCGTGATACCTACTCCACGATACCCGCATCCACCCTCCTGCCGGCTGCAGCGCCGGTCAGCTTGTACAGTCACTGAAAGTGTAGGAATTACAAGAGCAACAGAACTCATATACAAGGATAGTTCTTGCTAAACGGTTTCGATTATGCTATCGCTCATCCAAACTAGATATACCCACTCACTCCAATTGAAAATTACGTTTCCTTTGTGTGAGGAAAAGCAGGTCACAAAGCCCAAGGACATAAGACGAATACTATCGCACCAAGACGCCTTCCCCCATGACAGTCGCGCACCTCCAAGAAAAGCATTTACCCAAAATACTCCGACTCTGGACTTACAGTTTCATATGCTCTCATCTCGCACCGAGCGTTTCCAAAGCGCTTCTTAGCTCCTTGATTGCAGTCGGTACATCCTCGAAGTTCAGTGCTGAAATCGCCCACCGAGCATGCTTCTGCGCCTTCATAACTGCCTCTTCATCTACAACAACTTCTGCCGCGGGAGCTGGAGCTGGAGCTGGAGGTGCAGCAGTATATGCTGGATGAATGATTGGCTGTTGACGCAGTTGCGGTGGCGCCTGCGGCATCGGCTGTCTTGGGGCAAATTGTGGAGCGAGATTGGGCGAAATAGTGTTTGTCTGAGGAAGGAAGTGGCCTTGATGAGTTGGTGGGGCTTTCGGTGATTCCCATTGCTGGGGCGGTGGGAAAGAACCCGGACCCGCAAGCGATGATGGAGCATCTGGGAGCGAGCGTTCCGATGAGGCGCTTGGGAGGTCAATGGGCGCGCTGGGAATGTCGATTGAGGCCGGTGGAGGCTGAGCAAACGGCGGTGGGACTTGGGGGAAGTAGTTTCCGCCAATTGATGGTTTGCGGTTCGTCGTTGGTGGTTCAGGGCCAATGGGTGAGACATCTGGCTCGTTATTGTTGTGGGTGTAGTAATGTGCGGGATCGTTGGGTGCTGGCGGTGAGACGTCGCGAGATGTCGGTGCGGCTGGTGTTGAGGGCGCCCTTGAGGGATGGAGGGATTCATCAAGCAAGGACTGGCGAGCCATAGTACTTTGCAGTCTGTCGGCTTCGTCGGGCACTTCTACAACCGAAGGTTGACGTGGCTTTGTTTCTCCAGTCCTTGGTACTGACGCTGCTCTTGAAGGATGAAGGGACTCATCCAACAAAGACCTCTGTGCAAGGCTCCTCTGCAAACTGTGCGCCTCGTCCGGAACCTCGACGACCGAAGGCTGGTGGTGACCCTCACTTGCCCCATTGAGCATCAGCACATCTGCATCGTTTGGATCTAGAGCTGGCAGAGCTTCTCCAGCAGGTTCTGGTTCTGGTTGTGGGTTCGAGAGGTTTGGATCTTCTCCTGCTTTCAAGGCTTTGGCTATTCGCAGAGCGTGAAACTTGGCATATTTTATTTTTGCAGTGATTTCGGGATCCACGGTGCCCCAGATATGAAGCAGCTCGAGGAAAGTCGCAGCAGCTTGAAAAGTGTCGGCGGTTTGTCTGGCAGACCATCAGTCTCCAGTTTCCGGATCATTTCTTCAATAGCTACCTTGAAGCTTTGTTCGCTCGTACAGCATTATCCGCACGTTGGAAGGTGTCTAGGGCAAATTGTTCGACGTAGACCTTGCCTGCCACATCGTCTGTCACGGCGTCGTTGGTTTGATTGTCTGCTTTGAACTTTATCCTCGTCCATCAGCTCATCGCCGTAGCTGTTGCAAAGCGGGGCACCCGAACCTGCTCGAGATCGTCCATCAACCGCGTTGTGTAGGCAATGCTGTCCTGATCTGTATTATGCAGGCCTTTGGCAAGTATTTGATTGACGACTTGGTATTTGCCTTTGAAGAGGTCAGTCAAGATTTAGTAGAGAGGGGCAGAAGAAATACAATAGTACGCGATGATGGGTTTTGCAGTCTCAAGTTGCGAAGCTCTCAGCGCAAAGCGGGATATATCAGCGGCCTTCAGAGAAGGCGGAATTGACGCTGCCATGCCGAATCTGCAGAGATGGGATCGAAATAGTGTTTTCGTTTAAACCAGAGGAAGAATAAGTAACAAAGCTCCTGGACGATGCTTGTTGCACCTTCCCCTCGTCCCCGCATTTCCCACTTTTGGAGATTAAAATTCGGTGTCAAACCTGCGGCGGCGGATAGGGAAAAGGTCCCTAGATACTTCTGGGCGAAGCTTAATGTCTGAAGGCAGGTAATGTCTGCAAATGTACACGTTCTTTTGCAATGGTTATCAGCATTGGTTAGTGATGGACAGGCTATACTGCACTGAGAATTGATAATTGTCTGTTCATCTGCGCTCTGTCAAGGCAAGGCACCGTGCCACCTGTCGATCGGGCGGAACAGGCCAATCTGAGCAGGTAAAATGGCCGAAGTCGTCAACGCCTCTTAGCAACATTGAGTATTGTCCGCAAGGACTTGTACTCGTCCCAAGCATCAGCGATGTGCCATCTCGTGTTATCGGTGCTTGTCTGATGAACATTTACACATGCCTCTCGTAACACTGCAACCTCACTCTGATCTCCGTCTGAACCAAACACAAGATATGAGCGCCAATTGACTTATGGCGATGCTCGGTCAGACTCATAGAGGGTGAGCGCTGATTACGTCGTCGCAATCAATTGCATTTCCATCAATCCCATGAAGCATCGTTTTTGGTATTTTGATTGGAGACCCCTAAATTGCGCCACAATGGCCCCTCGATTCGAAAGCCTTTTATTTCGGCAACCATCCATTGAAGCGTATGACTCTATTAACGAATTGCTCCACGAGAGCCAAACATCGAATTTCCTAGCCGAGTATCTACAGGTCACCTTCAGCTCGCTGGACTGGCGCGATCTCATCGCCGCGTCAGTTCAGGCTGACAAGTTCAACAGCATTGAGCCTTAATGGAGAACTTCATGCCTTGGCAACCAGTTTGTTACCGTCGCCCTGTTGCTTATGAGGCGATTCACGCTCACTGAGGTAGATGGGTGGCTGGGCCAATTTTCTTTATTGTCTTCACTGACAATGAATAGGACAATGAACACTGTGAACCTGCCCGGTTATAAGAAGGCTCTGCCTAAGCGTTCTCGCGGCGTGCCTGTGAAACTCGCTCGCAAGACTTGCCTGCGGTCTTCGAAGCGCAATTTCGATGATCCCACGCATCGCTACGGGTATAAGGACTTCCGGAAATGTGACGCTTGTGCCCGCAAGCATAAGGGATGTGACGCACTAAGTATTTCACCTTGCCACCGAATCGTCGCCATCGCTAACAGTAGTCACAGGTTCCTCGCCGTTTCATTCCTGAAGTCAACCATCTACTGACTCTGACTCGTGATCTGGCTCCTGGTGGAGAGGGGCATGACGGGCGTCGGGAGGAGTTCGGCGAGGCGCAAGGGCGGTACACTAAGCGCGTGCAGGCCTATGTCAGGAAGAGAGAGAGAGAGAGAGATGCATGGACTGAAGCATCGCCCCCATCAACGCAGTTGAGGTAGGTCACTGGGACATGTTTCTGGTGAGGCCCTGTATTGAATAGACTACATTGATTTGTCGGGCTAGATAGCGTGAACCAATTTCATTCAACTCAAGAAGATCTACGTAAGTACAAATGACAGCCAGTACAGTGCTGAAAAATCCAGTCTTTACTTCACCCTCCATCATCTCAAAGATCCTTCGACTGCTCCACCAACTTCGCAGCAACAGCTAAGCTTGTCAGCAAACATCCAATACGTCCGGCACTGCGGGGACTTACCAGAACCAGGAAGGTTGCAAGTACCAGAAGGCGCAATGCGACAGTAGTACACAGTGCTGCATTCGTGATCACTGGTCGTGTACAGCTGTCGCGGATTATCCTTATAGCATATCCACGTGTGAGCAAGCGCTCCACCCGGGAATCCCTGAGTATACTGAGCACACCCGACTTGCGAGAAGGTGGGGATGGCCGGGTCCTGGGCGTTGGCGTTGATGAATTCAGCGAACGTGTCGGCCTGGTTAGGGTCTCCGCCGGCGTACGACCAGGTGACCTCATTGTTCTCCCATGTTGTTGTGGCGCCGAGAGATGTGTCGGCGTAGATGTCGGGACCTTGGCCACCGAAGGACTGTGTCACGTCGGAGTAGATGGAGACTTCGGAATAGAAGACGAGGGTGTCACTTGTGCGGCAGTTGGTGAGGTAGGCGACTGTTGAGTCAGTGAAGCTGGGGAAGGCATTACTTGGTTGCAAGAGCGTGGCGGATGCGAAGAGCAGTGAGATGGATCCCAATGTAGTGAACATCTTGATAGAGGATGACGATAGGTTTGAGGGCGAGCTTATGATTGAAGTGGCAGTGTGTTGATGAGCAGAGGGTTTTTTGGGAAGGGCTTAATGGCTGCTTTTTATAATCGTCATTAACGTACACCCCGCTGCATTTCCAGCCCTGAAGCGCTCGCAGAGCCCGAAATAAAAAGTCTCAGCTTCTTGCACAGAATGCTGTCCTGGCCAATGCTGCAGGGAGGAAGAAGCCTGCATTGTGACTTGGGTTTGCAAGCGTGCTCAAGAAAGTGGAACGCCGGCTCCTCCGTCGGACGACTGAAGGTGGAAGATTGCACACACCGTCCTCTGGCTTATTCAATGGCCTCCCTCCGTCAGATTTGCACTCACAAGAGTCGCTGCCAAGTTCCCAATAGCTTGAGTTCTTGACATGCTTGGACAGCTTTAGACCAGGTACAGCCGAGGTCGTTGGAGTGCATCAAACGATTCGAAGAGACTCAGTGACAGAATGGCAGACTTCAAATACGAGTTGGGCAATACAAGCGTACTTACTGCGCAGCGAAACATGGGTGCGGCCTGGCCAAGTTGCAAATCTTTGCCCCCAGTGACCTCCCGGTGCAGGAGCTGAACTGGACCTCGTATTCAAGACTGCTGACTCCAACTGTTCCAACATCTATTTCGAAACGCCGGGGGAAAGTCGAGGTATCAAAATGGGTATTGATAGCAAGACAAGAGCCTGAAGCAGTCCACGGGTTTCTCACAGCGCAAGTCAGACATGTAGAACGGTGAGAGAGTCACTTTATCGTTGGATGAAAGTCGGTGTAGGTTGAAAACTAGTATGCTGCGGCAGCCCAATTCTGATGCTGGCGCTGACGCCAAGACCTTGCCTAACCGAGATCCTTCGCTGCATCAATTCGCTACTTTCAAGTGCAACCTTTCATACCCAAACGTCAAATCTTTGTAAACTTTGCATCATTGTAACAGCCTTCTCCCGCTCTACCCAATGGTACTAATCTTGCCAGGTTAAAACCCAGCCGCAATAGGCTACGTGAACCTCAAATTTCTGCAAGAGTCACTCGGCAGACCTTCCGCTTATCTCACTTCACGGCAGGATTGACAGCCACTCTTAGGCGCTAAAGTCTGAATTTACGCAACAACGACTGACAGATTACACTGTATTTGACATTTTGAAGCTATGGTACTTCCTAAAACAGGTTCCTGAGGCGCACAGCATGATTTTACAGGTCCTGCAGCCTCCGTGACTGGCCCCTGGCCTAATTCGACCAACAGGAGTTGCCCGATTAGGGTATCTCTCCGAGTACCACCCTCCTCCTGCATCCCTACCAGAGAGCTTGGTTAATAAGCAATGCCAGGGAAGCCTGGAAGCCTACCAGTGCAGGTCCGACCAGGCCAGGCCTATACCACTGGGCCTGGGTTGTACGGCCCGTCGAGACCACTGCTTGTGATCCCACCATCGCATTATTGCGGCCATCGTACTGGGTTTCAAAGGAGGCTTGGGAACTTTTTGATGGCATTTCGTGCATCTTTTCTGCTCAACAAAAGAAAGTACTGTCGACCATGGTATCAGGAACAGTTATTAGTTAAGCTATGAATAAGTCCTACAAAGATATGCATACGGCCATGCCTATTTGCAAAGCGAGCTCCCTGAACTGAATGTGTAGGAAAAGCAAGCGAAAGCAACACGCTTTCCATCAATATATCCACAGTGAATAGCGAGAAGGGCATACCTCCGGACCCAAGACAATATCATCTAACGCTGAAGCTTCTTTAATGAACGGTCTTGCCGCAGAGTGACATGCTCAGAAACGTCGCCACCAAACTAAATCCCCGCCGAAGTCCACTCAAGAAAAGATACACATTTGCTGACGGGACTTGCAATATCATCGCAAACAAAGGCCCAATGAAAGGGATTCTCCGAACGTCGAAAAAAAGAGGTGTGTGTAAGGGACAACGAGGAGTTGTTGAAAGAGCTCGTACATGTTTGTGTGAACCGCCCACAAACATACTGCCGATCCTTATCACTATCCTATACAGCTTGAATTAAGAGATCGCCGCCAGTTGGGGTTGCCATCTCTACCTCTTCGATAGGAGACCTTTCCAAGACGCTATGCGTGAGCATGCTCTTCTGCTTAGATGCATTGATGACATTGACTGAAAGGTCAATCATGGACCAACGCTTGGCGAGTGCACAGTCAAGAATGAACAGGAGCTAAGCAGAAGAGCGACAAACAGTACGCTTTATTGCTCCATTGACGATGTCGAGGTACCATGACCAGTAGACGAGACCGCGGTGACTCAAGAACGCAAGCTTACTGGATATTTTAGGCTAGTAGGCCTGGTCCAGGATCAGTGTGAATGTCGGTGTCTTGGAAGGTAAGCGTATGCGCAGCATGATAGTACAAGAACGATACCGGAAATGGCTATGAGTCTCTGGAGTGCTGAGGTATCGTGATCCGTTGACTGCAGGTTGTTGACGTGCGCGCTTTTTCGAATATGAGGTTGTGTTGAGACGGTTTCTGTTGGAATATAGGCGAAGGGTGCCTGGCTTTGAGCAGGCTCCCCCGATTCCAGAGAATCGGCCAGCTGTCGTCTCTTCCTCACTTTCTTCTTTAGCGTAGTCCCAATCGTCATATCAGCAGCATCGTGGTAGTCCGTCACATAGAATTTTGTTCTCATAGCTTTTGTCCACTTCTGTTCAGACCAAACTAGGGTGACTGTCCCTAAGGAACGCCGGCCGTGGAAAAACGGTGCTCCCATCTGATCGCTGAACTGCTCCATTCGGAGGTCATACTGGTCGACGATTTCTTTGGTGAGCCAGCTGTCGGGCACTTTGCCTTGGACGCTCTTCGCTCCGTACCACATGTTTCTGGTCTCTGAATGGACCTTGACAAATCTCGCCTGCATGAAGTCAATTGTTCTGTCCACAAGCAGCAGTAACGGAACATCTAACCTTTGTCTCTTCACCTCGTATGTTTAGTGTGTCTGAACTATCCGCATCCTGTCGTTTAAGTGCCACATGATCGTAGCGCTGGGGGTCTAGCGCCTGTGCAGGAAACCCTATGTTTTCCAATATCAAAGGGGATTCAGATGAGAGATTGGACGTCAATTGAGATTGACCAGGACAGCTGCGACCATGAGTCGTACTTAGATATGCAGCAATATCATAGGTACTGACGGGATGAGAGATTTGCTTCTGGAGGAACTCCGTTATGTAGTCTTGGTTTTCCTTGAGATGCTGATCGTTGATACCTTGTCGTTGTAGAAAGCGTATAATGTCTGGCCATGATTCTTTTTCTTTCCAATTTGTTTCTGCGCAGGCGGTAGGCAAGACGCTAGCTAGAACCAGTGACATGCTGTGTGGGGGAGATATTTTCTTCCTGGAGCTTGAAGCAAGGTCGGGAGCTCCGGTACGCATTGGTCGAATGTGTTCGAACTGGATGAGGATGATTTTGTATTCTGAGGGAGACCGCGTGGGGGAAAGATGTTCGACAGGAATATTTCTCGGGGAGACCTGCGTGAAGCAACGAAAGCGTAGGTTAGCGGGCACTAATGCATCGGTTAAGGCTCCCCGGGATTGTCAATCCCGGGGGCAGCGGTCGCAAAGCTTACCACGGACCTAACCACGCATGAACATTTCTCGTTCCCCACCGCTAGATCCTCGCCTATCGGCGGGTAACGCAGATCAGGCACGCCAGCGATTTGATTGCACCGGTAGACCATCCCAACACGTGGGTTTGCAGATGAACTTCGTGCCTCGAGTCCGAGTTGTAAACGGACCCAGAAAGCTAGGGGCCCAGACGTTGTTTGAGAAAGCCCGGGAATGGAATTAGCTGACTATAATTTTCGTTCGTACCATTGCTTGGTACCAGAAGTGGTGTTCTTCCAGTATTGTTTCTGAACAGGATCCCATGTCCATCCTGCCTCTTGAAGGCTCCGTGCCAGCTCAGCTTTGCTGGCCTTTTCCTGTTCGGCACGTGCGTGATCGTCGTTCACCTTGCACTCTTCTACATTGCAGTTGTCAAATTCAAATGACCAGTTTGCTGAGCAAGACTTACTTTTGCCTGGATTTTGCCTGTCTTTAGCAAGTACGAGAGCAGGCTTCCTGTACTCTTCGTCTGGTCTTTCAATAGAAACAATACCAAACTTTAATAGTGTCTTGTTGCCGAATAAAACCACAAAGGGTGGTTCTGGAATGATTCTGAAATCGACTTCACGGGTTTGATGACCGTAGTGCCAATATCCACGCACAGATATGTTGGACTTGAACGACTGGTTCTGGAAATCCTTATAACTCTCTTCACGAACATCAAATCGCTGGAGGCCAAGCGTTCTGCTGAAGGAGTCCGACATCCAATTGTCGTCGGTGCCGGTATCATATACAGCAATCACTGGCACCTCATCTGAGTCCGCAAAAGACAGAACGACGTCATGCTCATTTGATTTTCGAGCTCCCTGTCTTTTCATCATCGGCGGAAACTCTCCTCGTGTGTTCATAATGCTGTAGTCTGGAGGTAATGTCAATGGGATTCAGCGCATTTAAGATGCAAGTGGTGTTGGGAGAAGGGTGGATTTGCAGTGATTTGGGAAAGTCCTTGTTTGCGTTGATTCATCGCTTTGATGGCCTCTTGAGCAGTTCATGATCGAATCCCTGGACAGAGCACCGGCCTTATCTCTGTTCACGCAGGACATATCTTCGGGGCGCACGATGTCTGCGACAACTTGCTGGGGTGCGCAAGGCTGACTTAACGTTGCGACTCTTCCGGATAGGGCGCAAACGGTCTGGGATGGTGGCTTTTACAAGGCTTTCAAGCTCGGAACCGAGCCTTACGATTCGCCGAGAGCCTCAAGGCGACCAAACTTACGTCACCATTAGTACTTTGACCCTTTAAAGTGTGACAAGTGATCCCTGAAGCAAAAAGGAGTGCCTGCGAGTTGGGCAGAGGTGCATGGCTAACGCTAAATGATCATGACAATCAACCTGATCGAATGACTCTGACCATTGGAGATCTGAATAAGTAACAGACGCTGCTGGTGCTGCGTGATTTACGACTCTGCGGAAATGCTATGGACGGGTATGCGAAGATTGCCCGCCTTATGGCAAACCATCACGAGATGGCTACCTTCCGCGGTTTTGAGGCCATTGGCTTCCAGAACCTCCTTTACTTGCAGGCTGAGTTAGTTTACCTCCAAGACGAGCTTCAAGAACTGGTGAAGGCGGATAAGGAATCGGGTCATCCCATCAAGTCGGTGTACGAGAAAGATTGGTGCCAGCTACGCCAATCCCAAGCGGACGGAAGTGGGCAGTGGCAGAAAGTGTTGGAAATTCGAGCAAAGTTGAGAGAGTACTGTAAGCAAACAATGCCCAAAGCCTGGAGTTTTTGCCCTTTTGGAGGGGGGAGGAGGGGTCCTTCTGAGCGCAAATGGTTACATCCTAACAAACGCTGCTATGTCTAGTTGAGTTCTTGAATTATCAGAAACTGATTTGCGAACTCCAAAAGCCGGCGAAACCAAACATCGAGTTCTTTCGGGATTGGCTGAAACGGAAACATATGGGTGGGTGGCCACTGGTCGGGAGCGACCGTCATGTCTGGGATGAGGCGACACAGCATGATCTCGTGGCACTAATGGATCACCGCGATATGGACTTCCTCACTGGCTGGATTTGCAGGTCTGCCCTCCCAAAGTTTCATGCCGCCCTCGGCAGACATATCAAGAAACCTCTCGATTGGGATCCAGAATCTGGCATATCCGAATACTCAGACTCCCGAATCAAAGTCGTCGTCGATATCCTAGGGACGTTGTTATCGTCCCTCTTCTCCATAGTGTCCACCATCATTCTATATTTCATCTCAAGCATGTCGGTGCGGTTGGTTGTCGTGGCTGCATTCATAACCGTCTTTACAATTGCTCTTGCTTTACTAACCAACGCAAGGCGAGTCGAGATCTTTGCTGCCACTTCTGCGTAGGTCAACCAAAACGACAGGCCGGTTTCCCTGCTATGCAGTAGACTAATTTGCATCTCAGATTTGCTGCTGTTCAGGTCGTCTTCATTAGTACGAATGGAGGCAAGAGCGTCTAGACTTGACTGCGGGGTTAGAGCCTGGTCGGCACGTCCGAAAGGAGAGTCCCAACTAGCAACCTGGTGCCCAATAGGGGTCCGGGGGCGATTTTAACTAGTAATTCTGGTGGTAGGTCAGCAGGAGACCCCCAACTTGCTCCTACTTGCAACCTTCTTCCTCCCGACTCGAAATATGGGCCTTTAGTTTCCGGGCAGTAGTTATAGCGCTCGACCGCGTGAAAATACTTATTACCTTACCTAATCCAAGCCAGCAGAGATTCTAATGAGCTTGTTGGTACCCGTAGGGTACCATTGTCGCATCTTGCTTCCAATTTGTCACGTGCGAGCGTACACACTGCAACATGGCCACCCAAAGCTAGGCAAGCTTATAGCGTAATCGCTACGCGTGGACTGAAGCGAGAGAGCAGGTATTGATTGATTGCTTGTTCGATGCGGTCAAGCAAAAGGGAAAAGGACAGATACGGGATGGAAACCAATAGTTGCGAGCGAGATGGTAGATACCTTTCGCTCTAAGGGGGTTTCCAGCAGTCACAAAAAAGCCAGCTTGGGCTCGAAGCGCGATGCGGTATACGATCCTCGATCTATAGGGCCAGATCTCCACTAACGGGGTTATATGGTGGAAAGCCAATTGGAAAGCCTTCAACGCTCTGTTGACCATAACCGGGTTTGGCTATGATGAAGGAACTGAGCGTATCAGCTATATACCTCAGGGCAGCAGTAAGCCCAATTCTACCATCCTACCGATTACAAATTGGAAGCCGACCAAAGCGCAAGATTCCAGGTAGGGTAGCCTTTTGAACTAGGTAAGGTTTAGCTTGCGTGGTGGGGAGGAAAGTTGAGTCCCGACCCAGGGCCTTAAAGCCTTGCAAGTTCATTCGGAAATTAGGGAGTGAAAGTGTCGAACCCGATTTTCGTGAATGCATTTTCTCATAGCCATGAATTGACCTGCTCTACTATTGCTAATGCTTCATTATCATGCCATTATTCATGTATGTTAATCGTGGTCCTCTGAATGTTCGATGTCTTTTAAGTTTCTCCCCGTCTTTCGTCACCTTTTCTACCAACTTTGGCTCTGCAGACCTATTAGGCTGCATGCCCATAAGATGCACGCCTATGAGGTGCACGCCTATAACATGCAGGCCTATGAGATGCATGCCTCCAACATACACGCCCTGTGAGTTACACAGCACGAGAGACCCCCTTTTGCCACGAACTATTCCTAGGAACCGTTTTAGCGTTCCTAGGAGCCAAAATGTTCCAGGAACAAGGCCGGGAGACGCTGATCCCTTACAGCATATAGCAGTGTAACACCGAAATCCGGCTTAGTCTTATCGTTTGTGCTTCCTGTTGTCTCGAGTGTTGTCTTCCTCTCGGTGGGCCCCTCTCTTATAACCGTTGGATTCGCCTCGAAGCGAGCAGCTCCTCAGCCATGGCTTTTCATTTTGCCATGGTGGTGGAGAAGGCGGCCGTTGGAAGAGGGAGAAGAAGGGAGGAGAAGCGGGAAAGCACGCGTAGTTATCAAACTGCGAGCGTGGCGGAACGGGCTTCCACGCCCTTGAGCATTTGTCTGTCGGATCCACAAGAGCGAGACGAAGCGGTTGCGTAGAAGGGAGCCCAAAATAGCGTAAAGAAGGGAATTCATTTTGGGACCCATCGATCAAGGGTGAGCGAGCACGCGAGCCACGAGGCGCTCACCCTTCACTCACCCGCCGCTCACCCTGCTCGCGAGGTGGGAGTGTTTAAAGCGGCATAGTATGGGTGAGGGTGCGGATTCTACATAGTTCTCTTGTGGCGCCAAGAAGTGGTTTGACAAGGATCAGCTCAACGCGTCTCAGAGGCGCGTTAGTGAGGACCTACCAACGTTGGCAGCTCGTTGCAGCTGACTAAAAGAAGTCTAGGTAATCGGCATTGGCATACTCCTGTAGAGAAAGTACGCCGGTCTGCTTTGATATTGGGGACAGACCAACTCTTTCAACCTGTCTCCTTCTCTTTGTTGTGGTAGCCATATCTCTTCTGAAATGGTCACAATGGAAGAGGGAGCTAAGTCTGGGCCGAAAGCTCAAACAAAAACTCTTTTCGAGCCCACATTGGTCACAGAAACTGTTCCCCAGCCATCTCAGAAGCCTACTCAGCATGAGGCTAGCCAGACAACTGTCAGAAACGATACTACTGAAGTAACGCAGACCCCGACAGTCGATCTGAGATCAGAACGCGAAATTACAATGGACAGGGTACGCAGGTTTGCGAAGAAGGCAAAGCCCCAGACGCTCCCGTCGGTGGAGGTGCTGCAGCTGGCCCGAATCTGGCAGCCGCGTTACGCTGGATGGGATACGGAGATGCTCGAAGCACGCTATTTCCAATGGATACGTGAGTCTCTGCTAGATTCTTCTGTCATTGCCATGCTGACTCGCAATCTAGAACAGAAAAGGAAACACGACAAGTTCTGCCTCATATGCGTCGAGATCGACCCAGATCACAAGTGCAACACCTGCCAACGAGCCTATCACAAGAATTGTTTGAATCCTCGCTGCCGAAAGAAGGACCCAGTGGCAACTGCTGGGCCAGGTCGAGCTCTAGTGGCGCCTGCATGGCATTGTCCATTGTGTAAGAAAAGAACCTGGAATATTATTCCTCCAAAGGATGCTCTAACGAGGAGGCTGCTGGTTGAGAGAGACGAACGTGGACTCTTGCTCCAGAAGAAGCTCAAGAAAGAACCTGGTTCAGCTATTTCACTTACCTGGGCGGACAATGGGACGCGCGAATCCGATTTCAATCTGCTGTTCAAGTTGGATGCCATCGACGAGCAGAGATTGCAGAATGCTTTGCACATCGACAAAGATTTCGGTCAGTGATTTCCCTCTTCTACAACCGTGCGTCACTGCTTGTTCTTTGCCAAAGCTCAGGCAACATCAATTAACGTCTCCTGAAATTCAGCCAGCGACTATAAGACGGAATTCGCAAATGTAGAGCCGATTGCCGACAGCGAGACTGTCCAACTTCAGCGCAAAGCTGAAGAGATGGAACGAGAGATCAAGGCTCTCCGTCAGATTCAACGCCTGGATAAAGAACGCCGAGATGTGCTTTGCGGGGAAATGAAACACAAACCAGTCAATGGTCGCTCCTATGATTGCTGTCCTGAGGATGACGACGAAGACGATGAGGACTCCTTCGGCTATGGATACAGTACTCATGCTCCCTTTTGATTGATAATGTCATCTGAATCCTAGCTCCGGCTGACAGAATATCAGGTCTGCCGGATTTCATGACGTAGCAAGTGCTCCTTGCAGAGTTATCATCCAAGATCATAGCGCCCGCTGATGAAGGTGGTCTGTCTGGGCTGGATAGGACTACCTGGCCATCAAAAGCTGGATAGGGTCGTTGTGGGGTGGAGCAGCAGATCCAGCGATGGTTCTCAAATCTCCCGAGTTGTATGGACTAGAACTTGGTAGTGGACCAAGTAATCGGCGACTGGGCAACAAAAACATGCAGAAGCAGAGGGAAGGTCGGTGATTTCATGATTTTTGGTGAGAGGAGGAATGCGTTGTTGCCCGTCAGTCCTATCAAGTACAGAGCCTTAGCGGGGAACAGCGTGGTACGTAGGCACCAGTACCAATATTGCTTACTCGATTGCTTCTTTCCGTCTAGACTTGGCCGCGGCTTACCAAGTAATTCCCTACTAGAAGGAAACGCAATTCCCCCTTTCGGGTTTGCTTGCTCGTCTGCGAGAACTCGTCAAGCTGGATGGGAGGGGGATGTTACGGGCCTTGCTAGGCTCGCTTAGCCAGGGTGAGTGGCTAAGGGATAGTCGGACTATTTAGTCCTGGGGTGAAGGAGTAGGGGGGCACGAGACGCTTTGTGTAGCAAGTGTAACTAGATGTAGGGTGTACAATCTATACTGAGTTGACCATGGAGGGCCTCTGGGGCCGCTCCATGAACCTGTCTATATACTTGATACTTTTCCCAAGGCTAACTCCTGGGCCCTGTGGACCACTGGCCCAGGTTCGCTTGGCCTTGGGTCCTCGTGGGCCACCTCTTGGCGTGTTTAGTCTTGGCATGTTTGCACCCGCCAAGACCCAGATTGTAACAGGGGAGCTGAAGGCGGATTCGAAGGCGGATTCGGCGGCGGTGGCTGACGGGTCAGACGCAAGGGGGGGGTCGCAAGATTCGACGCACAGTGATGCCACATTGCCCTTCCCGTTCTGCGGGTGAGCTTAAGGCGACGCTCACCCCCGTCGGGCGAGCGCCAGGTGAGCCCCCTACCCATGTCTCATACATCGCTGCTGCCTGGGCCGTCATTTTTGGCCCCATGTGAGCTGCTCGCTGGTAAGCCAGGTGGTGAAGTGCTTGGAAGCTCCTGCTTGGGGAAGTGCGGCCAAATGGCAGAGTTAAAATTCCTCACATGGCTCAGAATTGGGAGCGTTATGCTACAGGCACATAAAGAACTTGGATCTCTGTGTCTCTTAATTGTCGACGCAGCGACCCTCGCTGATGCCTACTGTATAGGCAATTAAAGGAAAAGCAGGCAGGGAATCAACAGTTGATCAATTCGGCAAAGGAGATCGTAACAGGGAAGGTTACGAGGCTCAACCTAAGGAAGATCGGCGGGTGCTACTGGTCACGTCGGCGTCCAGTAAGTTCATGGCAATCGTGCAGTAACAGTAAGGCCGCACTCGGCGGTATTGTGTGCAATATCCAGCCTGCAATTGACAGAGCTCCAAACTGATTGATATGCCTGAATGCAGCAATAGCAACTCCTATTCAAGCCGACTATGGGCAGCAATCCCACTTCAAACGGCAGCAATGGCAACTACTATTCGAGCCGACTATGGGCATATGGCACAGCGATCCCGCGTCAAACGGCAGCAATGCTTCGATAGGGCAAAGTCTCTTGAAGGACTTCTCTGAGTTCGCCCTCACACTGAGCAACCTCCTCTCCAAAACGTCCTGTTCCTTTCCTAAACGGCATCAATCCATACAAAAGTTTGTCAACGGAACTGTTTAGAAATCCATGGCCGGGCGACATGGCATGTTCAAAAGCCTGAAGGCCGCGGTTTGAGAGTTGAAAAAGGTCATTCCTCGTGGATTGATGGTTGGAGTCCTCACACCGACATTGTCCACTTTCCAGGATGGTTCTGCCGCTCTTGTCATGGAAAATGCAACACACTTTCTACCTCGAGACGAGGATTCGCCCAACACTGTGCAGAGTAACATATTTGCTCTTGGCACCACGCTCTGCGAGATCATGAACGGACAGAAACCTTTTGAAGGAAAATCAGACAAGGAAGTTCAAGATTGTTATAAGCGACAATTTCTTTCCAAGTTTGGATGCAACAGCAGACGAACGCTGGAGACGCGTTATTAAGGGAGATGTTGGACTAATCAATACACAACTGCAGCAGATATACAGAAGATATCTCTGTCAGGGGATGGCTTAGATATGGTAGGCGGCTAGCATGCTAGTACCTTGACCCAAATCCGACGAGTTCCATAGCCTGAGAATCTCGATTGTCCTTTGCTCTTCCTTCCTGACCATGACCCCAAGCTCCCGATTGCAATACGAAAATCAACGTGTCATCGAAATGGATTGCCCCAACATGGGACTGAAAATGATTATGATTGTCACATTTCATCATGCTTGATTTGGGGGAGCCTTTGGAAAATTGCGGCCAGAGACCATCCTTGGGGCCAGAAATCATCCTTGGGGCCAAGAGACCATCTTTGCGGCCAGAGACCATCCAACCACAGTGGTTAGTAGACTTGTGCGACCCTTGCTATCAATTCAATGATTACACGTGCTTATCTTACTGGTAATTACTCTACGTCTAAGACGCACACCCCAGAAGCCCCCGTTCCATCATTTAGCACACGGCCGACACTGGCCAGGGCAAAGCTTCCTGCGCTGGGACCCTACTATGTCTCACCACTTAAGGATCGTGTCTCGTTGGAAAATATCCTATATTAGGCTTTTGAACCATATATCGAGACATTATAAACGGCCGTTCAAGACTCTTTGTTCATTTATATAGCTTTCAGCACAGGGGAATGCTACCAACTATCCTCCAGTACCTATGGTTCTTAGGAGTTCCAGTTCTGGCCCAACTTCCAACATGCGGTGTATGCTGAGCTCTTCGACAGGTTTAACTTAGGCCCATCTGACTGATTTTCTATAGAATTCTGCCTACGTCAACGCGGTCGACAAAGCCGACTGCGGTTTCCTCGACCTTAACTGCATTTGCGGATCACCTGTTTTCACCAACAATCTGGGACAAAATGTTCCATACGCATGCGACACGTCAGCGCAATCATGTTTGTCATTCCGCCCTCTCTCCCCTGCTGTCTTGAAACCAGTAATGCGCTTCTTCCTACCTTTGACTAACATGTCCCAGCAATATTCAGCTACGTCGACGCAGCCTGTTCCGAGGTCGGTATATCGGTTAACCTCCTTGCCACTGCCGTCAGAAACGTCGCAATCACTACCGGAGCAAGCCAAGCTACAGTATCAGTAACGGTATCAGTAACGGTGTCAGTAACGGTACCAGTAACGGTAACCCAAACGGTATCCCGAACGATGCCCCAAACTGTATCCCAAACGGTATCCCTGACTTCGTCCACCAGCAGTACTACAAGTGAGGAGAGGTCCTCAAGTACCACTTCCTCAAGTACCACTACCTCAACCTCGTTTACCACAACAAGTTCGACCTCCGTAACATCATCATCTCCATCGGCGCAGTCTCCTCAGGCGCAAGATCCAGGGACCGGGCTGCAGAAGGACGGCAACAAGATTGCGCTCGGTGTTGGGATTGGGATAGGCTTGCCGACCTTCCTCGTGGGACTTTGGACACTTTTAAAGCTGTGGACACACTGAGAAATGGATGGAGAGGATGGAACTCTTTAAGTACATAAAGGGGTGGCAAGGCGCAGCAGGCAGCAGTGGGGTTCTAGCTGACGTAAAATGACTCTTTCCGGCTGACACCCCCCAGCTAGGAGACCTGTCCCATCTCTATCTTGACATCGGCGCCTTGCCGGTATCTTCTTGCAGCAGATCTCTTATACCACACGCTGAGTGTAGCAGATTTTCCCATGGCCATCTCTTGTGGCGCGTCGTAGGGTATCTCAAATGGCTTCTCATGCGGTATCTTGTCTGGTGTGTCACTATTGCTCGTTATGTTGCTCAGGACGGCGATTGTAGCAGATTCGGTGCTACTCGAGTTCGAAGGATCGTGGGTGTAATAAGGTCTCCAGCCTGTCAACAGCTCCTCTAGCTAGGGCTCCTTCTGCGTCTCTTCATACTGCTGGGCGCATCCAGGCTCTGGCCTGCGGCATTACTCCCTACAAGCAGCTCTAAACGCAATATCCATTGAACCCCAAGGCTCTATATGCTGTGGTATTGTAGACTGATGAAATGATTGTGATGGTCTTGGAAGGCTGTGCTCGTTCTAGCCGTGGATTGAGGTCGAATCGAAGGTCGGTCGAAGGTTGCAGACCGCGGAGCTGCGTCTTATGCGCGGTTGGAAGGTTATGGTTGTCAGGTGCATAGGCGATTAGCGGCGTTAGATTTCCATCGGTAATCAGGAATCACGAGTAGAGGTACTACCCGGACACGAGTAATGGCTAAAAGGAGTAACCTGGGCTTGATTATCGGAAGGAGTTCGACCTGCGGTAAGGTATTCGATGCTAAAAGGAAGGATATTCAAGGATCTCTGTGCTGTCAGCGATACATGCTCTGGTATGGCACCCCTGTGCCAGCAATATATGCTGTGGACGAGCACCTCCGGTACGGAATGATCAAAATAAGACATGATACCAATCGAGAAAGGTAGACGGGCGTAGTGGAAACAACCCGGGCTCATAACTATTAAACTGAGAAATGGATGGAAACTCGTGTGTCGATTGAATCTATGGAGGAGGGCCCTGAATCAATGAGGATCACCTAGGGAGCAGAAGAAGTGGAGTATTCATAAACGCCTATAGTACAGAGGCGTAGGCCAAAAGTAGCTTCCACCAAGATAATTCTGTCGCTCGGCGAGTTCAGGTCTATTTACCCGGATAGTTCCCTAAACTTCCAGGCGCCCCCTCACCAAACCTTGCCTAATTTTCGGTGCGAGGGCTGGAACTGCGCAAGGCGCTGAGAACTAGCGTGAGGAAGCTAATTTTGGTCCGCGCCTCTTGCAATCATTGAATTAAATGCAGCGCTTGAATGCAGTTCTAACCCGGCTGAATAGGTTGAATGCCTATTAAGCCTTTGTTCCGCCTCAGGCTCTATGATATTTAGTCCTTAAGTTTCCATTTTGCCATTCTCTTCCATAATCTCCCTGAAAAAAAATTAGCAACATTGTCTACTAACCCTTTCCTGCGGAACTGTGAGGGTGTAACAACGATACGAGTCCTGCGTAAGGGTTGTCACGGTGGGTGTCGAGGGAGGTCACAGCAATGCAAGATAGCACAAGGTAGGGTTTCTAGTGTGAGTAGTGATGTTGCTGAAGCCTAAAGGCCTCCTGCTATTCGGGTTCAATAGCTGCCTATTTGTACCTCGTTCAGTCCGCCGTTTGCTGACAGCATTCCTGTGTCTGAAACTGCATGTCCTGTTTCAGTCTTGGCATTCCTGCCGTTTGCGGTCCATTGCAATGCAAGGTTCAATCGCATCCTCGGGATGCGATTGCGTCGCATGACCTGTCTGCTGTACTGTTGTACGGTCTCTTGACGTCTAGCTGTCTAGATTGTTACAGAGGGTTTGGATGAGAGTTCTGCAACTAGCAAGTCTACCTAGTAACAAGGAGGACATACGACCACCCAAAAACAACCTGAGATCTTACCTCTTACAATAAGCAAGGCCGCAGAGGACGACATCAGCGATAATAATGGACCTGAGGTGCAGATAACGGCTACTAGTATAGCTGCTGCGACAGCTACCCAATCTCAATCCAATTCAGTCGCGGAATCAATATCACGCACACAGACATCCACCGAGCGTCCTTATGCCTCCATCCTGACGCCAGGCAGCGATGGCGACCCAGAACTCCTCCGCGAAGCACCCTCGCTACCTGCAAGCCATCATGGACCCCTCAGATACCTCATTTCCCTGCCTCTCCTGTCCCGCCCTAACCCACACCCGCTACGACTACCACAAAGCAACCCCATCCTCCACCTGTTGAAAACGCCAAGCCTTAGTCACGTTACTGCGCGTTGTCTGCCTGGATAGAATTGCCCTGCGCCTTCATAGATAGATCAATGAGAAGATTCACACAGTAGCAGTTCTACTCACCCTGATCAAGACCACCTTTTCAAAACCCCAGATACTTCTTCGCCCTAGACCTCCATACCTGCGCCCCCACTCCTCCCGCGCCTCCTCAGAACCATCATCGAAACAATCCGCTTCCTCGGCCCCTCCAATTGCGCTCTCTCCGTCATTGAAGGGCCGCTCTCACGATGGCACTTACGAAGTCCTCCATTCCCTCCTCCCCGCCCTCGCCACCCTAAACATCAACTATCACTTCACTACCAACAATATCGACCCTAAAGCCGGCGCGGGCGTCGCTCGTGTGGAAGCCCTCGCCATCCTCCGCAACGAGGCTCTCCACCCGCTCACCCTCGCCCCCGGAAGACTTCGACCCCGACACAACAGTCCTCTTTATCAACGACGTCGCCCTCAGCATGGAAGATATCCTCGAACTTATCCACCAGCGCCTCTTGTAAAAAGGCGGATATGACCTGCGCTATGGACTGGATCTACGGCGGCGCGACCTTTTACGATGTCTGGGTCAGCCGCGCTATGAACAGAGACCAATTCTTCGAGGTCCCGCAGTCGGGGCAGCTGGGAGTTTAGTAATAACTTATTCTGGAATCACCCGCCTAGTAAGGACCGGTGGGAGGCGAAGAAGCCGTTTCAGGTCTTTGCGTGCTGGAATGGTGCGACGGCGTTCACGGCGAAGCCGGTAATGGATGGCGAGGTCAAGTTTCGGACGGTGCATAGGGGCAGGGGCAACGACGGGAGAAACAACGAGTGCTATATGGGCGAGCCGACGCTGTTCTGTAAAGATATGTGGCATAAGGGGTTTGGGCGGATTGCGGTCGTGCCAACGTTCCGGATTGTTGCATATATGGACAGTTGAAGCCGAATCAAGGATAAAAGCTGTCGTGGAGAGCATATATCTCTCCAGATGAAGATGAGGTTGAGAAGGTAGAGATAGAGGCAGCAAACGTTCCATCGTCATGTATCTCTTCAGCGGGTTTCGGTGTTTTCTTCTCTTCCTTCTTCTCCTCTGGTCGCTGTTGTGGTTGTTGCTCTTCTGTGATGCTCGAGCTCGGTTGACAGCATATTTGATCTTTGGATTCCTCATCTTTGCTCTAACTTGCTCCTTGATGGTCGGATCAGGCTTCCAGCCTGCTGGTTGCCGTTCTTGGACGAGATACGGGGCAGTCTCGGAATAGGTGTTGCTCTCCGCAGAGGCATTCCTTCTTCTTGGGCGTCTGCGTCTCTTCTTGTGGCTGTCCTTGAAAGGTTGTTGAGAACGCCGATTAATTCACCCGACTCCTTTCCATCCCTAGATGTCGCCTGTAGTATCCGTAACTCGAGCTGTGGGTTCGCCTTCTGGCACGCGGAAGTTCCATAGATCGGTCAGTGAGCTGATCCCAATGAACACATCATCCCTAAAGGCAAGGGCTAGCAGGAACGCGGTTATGTCGAGTCTCAGTTTGCCGTGCTCATAAGCTGGAACCTCGAGCCTGTTCCGGTGTCAGTTTGGGATCGAGGGGTAGTGAGGACAAAAAGGGCGTACACGGAGTTTTCGGGATCTTTGCTATTCTTGGTCCAGCGTTGCACGATTTTGGTGATGACCTCTGTAGAGCCATCGCGAAGAGGGAAAAGATAGACATGGACGGCCTGGCTTTGCTGTCAGTCCCCCGGAGGCAGCGTCTCGGTGGTAGCGATACCGTCTTACCTTCCACGTCAACCCCTCAAACACCAGCCTGTCTATCTGTCCGTCCTTCCCTTTCACCTCCGCCGTACTGTTGTGAAGGAAGGCTCCAATCCGCGCTCCTGAAAAACAATGGGCCTGAAGCAAGAACGTGATCTGGGTTCTCATGACTACATGAATAAATATAGAGTCATCGTCCGTCCACAGGGAGTCGAGGATGTTCACAAGATCATCGACATCGAAACAGGGCCTCTCTGCTTTTTTTGGTCGTCGTACAGCCCTCTTTGACTGATTCCGGCTGACAGATATAATACCAGCAAATACCAGTAAGCGCAGAATGTAGTAACCTTCCTCGACCCACCGGACGAAATCATAGAGGATGACCTTGAAGACGACGGCTTCGTTGAGTAAATAGCCCAGGCTTATGCCCGTGTGCCTGACACCGACCCTGACGGGCCAGAAGTACCTCTTCCTGAGCCTATTTCTATTCCACAGGCACTCGGTACAGTTAGCACCTTGTGGACCTTTGCCGAGCAACAAAGGAGGACCATACCATCTTCCTTCGGCAGCTAAGGGTATTTGAGAGGGAGACGAAGGCTTTGCAAGGCCTAATTTTGGACATTCTTATGGCTGCGCTTTACAGTAGTTGATAGTAGGATATTAATTAATCCTTCAACAGAATTTAAACTGGCTGCGTGGCCTAATGTAAGGCGCTGGTTTTCGGCACCAGTCCGTACCATTTTTCCATTTGATCTGCTTTCAGCTGACCCTATCAGGAGATTGAGCCTGCGAATCGTTCCGCAGTCGACTAAGTTTTTGCTCTTCGCAACGTTTTTGCACAGGAAACCTTATGGTTGCGATCTTCACCGACAATCAAGCAGCCCTCAAGACCGTCACAGTTTGGGCAACACATTTTTAAGAGAATCATTCAACGCTTAACCGGCGCCGAGCGCAATGTAATCCACATCGAATTTTACTGGATGCCCGCTCACCATGGAGTCAAAGGGAATGAGCTAGCAGACAAACTCGCGAAGGAAGCGACTGGATGGACTGAGACGCGGGCAGGCGAGGAAAGCTCATTCAAAGTGACACTGGTAATACCAACCCAAAGCCAAACTTTCTAATGCACTGAAATCAGCGGCCACAAGGCTACGCCGGAAGATCTTGGAGGAATGGACTCCAGCGCTCCCAACACGGGACATACTGCAGGTGCACACCTCAGTTCATAAGGCATTGAGCTCGGTCATTATCCAAATGCGAACAAGGGAAATCGGACTACGCTAATTCCTCTTCGAGAGGAAAGTGTCAGAGATCTCGGATCTGCAGTGCGAATGCGGGAAGGGCAATCAAACAGTGCATCACATCCTCCTGTCATGTGAGAAAGTTCAAAGACCTCAGGAGGGGGATTTGGGAAGGAGAGAATGGGCGAAGAACAAGAATGGACTTAAGGAAAACCCTCAATACGCCTAACAAGGCAAAGGAAGGCAGCACGCTTTATGATCCTGACACAACTCCTCAGGCAATATGGAGCGGGTAACGGAGAACCTGATCACATTAGGCGAGCACTGAGTTCTTTGGTATTACAGCAACAGAAAGTGGTCAAGTGATTTGTCACGGAACTGACAGACATCGCCAGCGTGCACCGCAACAGGATAGACTTTACTGTACCACGCTAAGTAGTACAGCAAACTCCCCCTCCCAAGCCACGCCCAACTCGCCTTCATCTACCACGGCGGACCCAGCTCCACCATCCCGAGCCCACCCCCGACCACCGTTAGGAACTATCGATCGATCCGCTCCACCTGGTCGCCTGGTTACCCCGATCACTTAGTCCAACCGAGTTGAGTTGGAATCTGATATGCCCCCTGACTAGACTGCCTGTGCTCTGTTTTCCGTTCTTCACCCAACGTCTTTGATCACTTACGCTACATAGCTGGGTCGTACGTTCATAGCATTCGTAATCGAATCGCTATTTCACACTACACCTACAGTTCCGTAACAGTGATCTACTAGACGGTCCGTTCGAGAGGTCATAGCACTATCCCCATCAAGCGTCATTAGTGAGGCCAAACCTTTGGCTCAAGGGAATCACCAGTACGACTCTGTCACTGTTGGACGGATTGTAGCGCCCGATACAGCTCCCGGCCGTCAAGTTGCAGCAGTAGGTCGGAAGGAATCCCGTCGAGTTTCAGGGTAACAGCGCTTGCGCCGCCTTCCTTCTTATCCTTCGTCTCGTCTTTCTTCTCGCCCTTATAGTTCTTACCGAGTCAATCTACCATCCTATGCGTTGCAACCCAGAAACGACAGCGCCGTGGGAGCCCATTGCGGCCGCGCTGACCAGGGGCCAGAAATGGACCCGCGCAGCCGGAGTCGATTGGTCGAGCGGGTGGTGGTGGGCGAGGGCGGGTGAGGGTAGGTGAGCATGGGTGAGCGAGGGTGAGGCCGCTCACCTGGGGTGGGTGATGGCTCACCCGGCTCGCGCAAGGCGGAGGGTGAGGGCGGCGAGGGTTTTTATATCGCCCAAAGCGGCTGGTGTAGGTAGAGGGAGGCTATTCCTTTGTATAGCAGACACGGAGCACTATGGACATACTTCACGTAACCGTTACCACATTTACTCGAATAGAGATGGAAAATGCCCGCAACAGGCCAGGATCTTCGAGCTAATTTCATATTTAGCCCGAAGGTTCCTTTGGTTTAGTCAAACACCTCTTTGCTCGACCACTCCACGGCACTACGCTAAAATAGCCCTCTCTAGCGCCTCCACCTCACCGTCCCCCACATCCCCACCCGCCGCCTTGGCCGCCCTCCTCACAGCACGCACAGCCGCCTCACTCAGCCTCCTTCTCTTGTCCCGTGCTTCCTGCTCCCGTCGCGCTCTGGTCTTCGAGCTCCCGCTCGGTGCCACATCGCTCAGCAGCTTCACCGAGTCCTTGGGTGTGAAGTTCACAAAGTCAATCACACCAAATCCCCCCGCCCCAGTAGGCGTCTTTGGGGTTCGAGGCGCACGGGGCGGTTTGCTCGGGGGAGCACTATGGTGGTGTGAGTTGGTGAAGCTGGAGGCTTTGGGGGCGCCGATGGATTTACGACGGTTAGCGGATTGCCGGGTTGGAGAAGTTTGGCGGAGGGAGCGTGACGTTGCGGCGTAGTTGTATTTAGTGTTCGTGGGAGAGATTGAAGGGGAAGCCGAGCGGGATGGGGGAAGGTTGGTAGGGTGATGATTGTGTTGAGGTGTTGTAAAAGGTGATGTATCTGTGAAGGTGTGAACGGGCTCTGGTGCGATTTCAGGCAGAGGTGGGTAAGCGTATGCTGGTTCGAGAGGCGAAAGTGCTGGGTATACGCAGCCGGCTATGGGCGAATCTATTTCCGAGTATTGTATGCCAAGACCTGCTATCGATGGACTGACTGGATCTTGTAGCAGCTGGTGTGTCGGCCGATGTGGTATTGGTGCAACTATGGCCGGGTAAAGTTCCTTGTATGAATGGGGCGCATCAGGCTGAGAGGCACTAGTCGTTGGAGGTGGCCAACACTGCTGCAACCCGCCGAGATATTTGTATTCTGTCTGCGAATTATACGCATACTGTGATCCGATTGGAGCATTGAGGCTTTCCGCTGCCCAAACAACGTCTGGCCCATCATGCGAATTAGGTAGATAGCCAGCTGAGTTGAGATCCTGCTCGCGTGCAGGCAAAGCCGCGTTCAGGCCGTTCGAATGCCACAACGACTCGTGGCTTGGATCAAACGCCCCATTTCCGTTCTCCACCGAAGGATATGGACGTTTGATGTCATCTATTGGGCTTGCCAAAGCCTGACCGCATGCAGTGGCATCGTTTCGTGTCACGTTGGCGGAATTTCCCCGTGCTAAGTGTTCCAGCTGGATTAGGCTTGCGGATATTGAAGGCGATAGTGTTTCAGCCTCATCGCCGGTCAGTAAATGGATATTTTGCAAATGGCATTGCAACAGCTCTTGATAAGCCATTTCACTGTTCCGCTGGTTTCGTGCGTACGACGACTTCGGTGACAAAGTGCCTTCTCGGGAGAACCTCTGTGGGATGTTCCGAACTTTTCTCGCCGTTCTGGGACTGGTAGCGGGGACTTTCCTTGTTCCCTGGTATGAAGGGGTGTGAGGCGGAGACCTCGGGACTGGACGGCTAAAGTTTGTAAACGCTTTGCCTCGAGCCTTGTCAACGGCCTCTGCTCTACTGCTCCAGGCATTACCATTCGTAATGTGGGCACCCCTGCCTTTATCTTGGATCTTTCTAGGCAATGAGGCTCTGTGCTGATTCAAACACCACAGGCCTTTGCGCCAAGGTTGTGGGGGCGAGACTTCCTCCTTTGTGGATCTGGTAATAGGCGATAGGCAGCCATTGTCACGGGACGTCGCCTCCTTCTCAAAAAAGTCGAAGAAATCATCGAATGTTTCTTTGTTGTCTCCATCGCCAAAGTCATAGTTCTCGTTGAGGTACTCGTCAAAGGAATTTGTGGGCGGGTCATCTGCGGGGAAGAGCATATCAAAGGCTTTGTCTTCTGGCCGGATCTGGAAGTCGGGTGAGCTTGCTAACGACATCTTGGTTTTCTGTTTCTTGTAGATTGTAGTTTGTGAACATAGCAAATGAATGTCGTAGTGGTGGTGCCAAGATCGTGATACGTGGTTGCGGCAAGGGATGAGATCAAGCGCAAAGGATCTCAAGCGAGCAAAATAGTGAAAGGCAAACAAACGAAACGGATGCTCTAAGCACTAAAAAATGTGAGGAATGTGCATATAGGCGAACAGGGTTGACACATTCCTGGGGGACTGGAATGCCATTGTCACAGAGACAAGACATTGTAAAGCATAGAGATGGTCTAGACGATTCAGTAGCATTTGATGGCGAGCCTCTTGGATTGGTGCACGGGGCTGTTATGTTTGGTTTGAACTGTTCGACGGTTTTGAGATCGCCTTTTGGTCTCTTTTTGGCAGCGTTAACATCCCGTTTTGTGTTAGGAGGCTGAGGCGGCATTGTGATACGGCTTTTAGATAGGTGATATGAGAACGGAAGCAAATTCGGGTCTTGGCACCGCAAGGAAAGTAAAATCTCTCACGAGCTCACCTTGGCGGTCACCTCGCTTTCGCTGCTTTTACCATGAGCCCACCCCCTCCTCACCTCCTGCACACCTCGTCTTCACCCTCGCCGGGTGAGCCCACAGTGAGCCGGTGCGAGGTTGTCCTAGCGCTGTAACGAGGAGGGTACCAGAGCTGAAGCAAGGAGCGATGGAGAGGCTAAAATTGCTGGCCTGGCGCAGACATGCACCAACCAAGTACAATCAGTGCAAAGCCAAATCCGGTGAAAGAGAAGGAGTGCTTTATATTGAAAAGAGCTTAGACAGGACTAAACTTATTCTGCAACTACTCGGTTGCTGCTAAGCAGTGCTCCTCATGACCCCGCCAAAATAGCTCAAACACTCTCAGCAGCTCGCTCGAGGACGTCAATGACTTGAGCTCTGAATGCCTGTTGGAGATTAAGGTCTTCTCGCGTATCATCGGTGACTCCGAAATCACTGTTTAAGCACTTGACAACGATCTCTTTGTATTTTTTCCCAACCTTTGAATCAAGTCGCCTCTCAGCTTGCTTGACAAGCTGTTCTCTGATTTTGCAACCACTGCTAGCAGTAACAAAGTTGTTCTTCTCGAGCGACAGTGCAGGCTCCCAGAGTCCGATCTCGAGGAGGACAACACCAAGCGAATATATATCGTGAATCTTTGAGAAACGTTTCTCAGGGCGACCCTGGCGTTGGGGATGGCGGTAGATGTCGCGCGCTGGGAGATAGTCCGGCAAACCGTCTGAGAAATCGTTTTCCTGCCGGCTAAATTCGAAGCCCAGAACCAGTGGCTCTAGATTGGTAAAGTCGAGCTTGCCAGCAGAACCTTCCTGGGCCAAGAAAACGATGTTATCGCTGCGAAAGCTTTCATGCAGCCACTGAACCATGTGTAGCTGGGCGATAGACGTAGCGAGCTTTGCCGCGAGAGAATATTTGAACCCCAGGTCGGGCTTCAGATCCGACCTACGAAGTAGGCCGGAAAGGCACAACGGATTCGTTTGCTTCCAGCAATTGCCGACCGGGGTAGATGCCGCAGAAACGTCAAAGAAGTAACTAATGGCGCTTGACTGTTGTGAAAAACTCCAGCCATAACAATGTGGAATCCGAAATATCAGCTCTTTGGGCTGGTGGAGCAGACGTGCTAAGGATTCGACCTTTGATTGCATTCTCTCGTCTAGACTTGTGCCAAGGGCAATATTCGCCATGGTAGGGCTCAAGGGGCTTACCATGGGATGTGAAGGGAAAAGGAACGTTTCTCGAAGCAACGTCTGTCCTTGAACGTCAATGATCGAGAACGTGCTGTTGAATTGCGAGATTGGCGTGGCGCGGATGTGATCTACCCATGGACTTCCTTTGAGTTCAAGGCTGAGCGTTGTATCTTGTAAAGCTTGTGCTAGCTTGAGTGAGGCATCTGTATCAAACCCTATACGCTTCGAGTTGTCATCGTTTTGAAGCCTCCGCAAATGCTGAATGTTGACACCAAGGTCCGAGGCGAGACACCATAACTTGATCTTGCTATGGATTCGTTTGTTCTGCAATTGATAGGACTTGAGTATGCTCTCAACTCTCTCTTTATCTCTCAATGACCACCGAAGAAGTGTCCAAACAGATGCGCCAGAATGACGGTTGCTCAGAACTGACTGAGGATTCGACACAATCGTAGCCGCGCCAGATAGCCCACTTGAAGCGGTAGGCGACGGCTGGAGACTATGGCCATTCTGTGCAGAGTGCTTCGTCGATGCACTGTACCTTCGCTCGAGCAGGTCGCTGCCTTCTTGCAATGTAGCTTTTCCCTGACCAAGGAGGAGCTCGATTTGCGTCTGAACGTCAGGATCGAACTGCTCAAATAACGTCCTACCGTTGTACGCCTTATTCAGTCAGCATTGGTGATACAAGTTTTCGTTGCCTGATTACTGTAGCTTCCGAAAACAACAGCGCCTTCAAGAATCGGGTGCGTGAACCTTCCTCGAGAAGCTGATCATGCAGGCTCGTAGAGTGCTATTTTGACGACGCGTGAGTATCATATCTCGCTGAGTGAAATGTCACTTACGTCTTTGAAGGATCTCGCGTCTGATATTAACTCTGCAGTGCGATCGCCAATTTTGATGAGCTCGTCGAAGACAGCAACGGTCAGTCCCGCAATCGAAAGTGGGTCCATGCCGCGGTCTGAGACTTGAACCTCCTCAACCACAACGTCCAACACGCTTATGCAACATTTACTTTATTTTCTGAGAGATATCCTTTTTACTTCTGCCACGGGTCTATCTTATCGTGGCCTTCAGATCATACGACTGAGGACGGAAGATGCTATCAGGTATCGTGACACGCCCAGTCATGGGGCTGTGCAGACGGTTACGACGGCCCTGGTGTGTGCGGTGGCGTATGCTTGTCTAGTGCAAGGCGGAATGGGGTGCTCAGCCTACCGCCAGACTTGCCTCAGAAACAGTCCTGAATAGCTTTCTGGTAGGCTCAGCTTTGTCGAAATTGAATCGTACACCAAGTTTTTTCATTCCTCATCATTTACGTCCACACTATTGTGAGAGTGGCATTTGCGGGAGACAATATTGCTTCGCAAGCTGAACGCCTGTCTCTGCGGCATTTCGGTCGAATTTCGAAGCTACTGTGGTTATGTGTCTTACTTGAGGTGGCAACCGGCTTTGCAATACCCCGTTCAACATGGATACCGCTAGGATGGTACGTGAAAATGCGATGGCAAGCTGTGGAATACGCTGACGAGTGAAGTTTGCCAGTGCTTCGACCTATCAATCAACTCTCCCACGAACTCAAGTTTCTACCGTTGCTGGGTTTAGCCTGAGTCAGGCAATTAACCATTCTTCGGCCTCTTATACCTTGGGAACCATGCTTCGCACTGTCCGTCAGCTCGGCGTGCCACGGTACCTCCCCGAACAGCTAAAATCATCAAAGCCTCTGGGTGAGGGCGAGACTTTTTCGGTCACTCGTGACTATCTCGACGGGGTCATTGTTGCTGTCAAACACGTCAAGCTGTCAGCCACTACGCGCGATGGGTCCTTTTCGCTCGCAAAACGTCTACAATCTGTGCTTCAAGAGGTCTGCATTATGCAGCACGAATGGCTTGCCAAGCATCCGAACGTTCTCAGTATGCTTGGCTATGGATGGGTTGATACACGTGGCTTACCGGCACCATTCCTAATTGTGGAATGGGGTTATCATGGCTCATTGCGTGATTGGCTACAGACGGACTGTAAAAGCATTCGGAGCTCGAAGGCCTCGAAAGTACACGTATTGTGCCGGGACGTGTTTCTCTGCCGAGAAGTCGCCTCCGGCCTCACGGCTCTCCATCAATGTGGTATTGTTCATGGCGACCTGAAGCTGGACAATGTCATTGTCTGCAGAACACCGGAGCAGGAGTTTGGCGTTCAGCTCAAGATCAGCGACTTTGGGCACTCCATCATGCTTGACGCGACCAAGAAAGACTACAAGTACTTCGGGACATCATTGTAAGTGTCCAAATGTCCGCTATCTTGAACTGCTGACGTCTCATAGGTACAACGCACCCGAGGTCTTCATGCAAGATCGCATCGCCATCCACAGATCTCGTCTGCACCAATGCGATATCTGGGCCTATGGTTTGCTCATCTGGGAAATTTTTCTTCAGGGCGCAGCGTACTTTGATTCCAAATGGCGCACGGACCCAAACTTTGTAGCTTCGCCAGGCTCCAGCGAGATAGTGTCTGCGAGTGCATCAGCAGGACCGCAGAGTCTCGTGTTAGACAACGGCAATTTCGAACCATACTTGCACGATTGCTTCGGCAACTTTGACATGCGGCTCATTGAACAGCTAGCCGTCTCATTCATTAGCCAAATTGATGACCCGGCAAAAATTCTTCAGGAAGCACAAATCATAGCCGTCATTCACCAGACGCTTGCTTATGATGCGAGCCAACGAGCATACGAGATGTCTAGTCTCAAGATTTTTGACCAACACCAGAAGGTTCTGCCACCGCCCGCGAATTTAGCAGCTCTGCGTCCAGAGCAGGTAAAGCTTTCTTTTGAGATGTTCATCTGTACACAGGAGTACGATCTGTTCTGGGATTTTCAACAAGAAGTGTATAACGACATCCGACGCCTGGCTGAATCCACTGCAGCCGATGAAGCTTCTGGCCTCGCTTTGTTTCAGGTGGGACTCTGTCACGTCGAAGGTTTCGGATGCCAAGTAGACGCCTCGGAAGCTGCTGTCTGGTTTGCAAAAGCTCAGAAACAAGGGCATCCCCTAGCATCATTCCTCGTCTCGCAGTTGAGTAAGAAGCAGTCGAAGCCAGATACGTCCCGCCCGTACACCAGCTATGCCAGCGCCATCCTCTCTGGACCACGTATCTATCCTGAAGACAGGGAGCCTGTGCCAACAAGCGCAACGGACAAACTCGAGGCTGTATCTGACGTAGAAGAAGGCACAGGCGATCTACTGATACAGGCTTGTCAGGAGGGTGACATTGATGCTGTTGTGACTCTTCTAAAGGCCGGTGTTGAACTCGAGAACTCTCTTCAATCAAATCTTTTTCACTGGCTCATCTGCATCGAAGACCATCTTGAAACCCTAGGACGACAGCTCCGGGCGCCTTCGGAAGGGGAACACCGGTACAGAAGGAGGCACACAGCAATACTTGTCAACCGCGTTTGTCAGCAACATTATACCGTCCACCCTCAATGGCCTCTCCGACTGACTGGAACTCCACTCGCTTTCGCTATCATGGTAGGAAGCAATAAGTGCGTCCAGTTTCTCTTAGATTTCGGGGCCGATGCCTCTTTACCATGTTTTGATTCACAAGACGACATCCTACACTCAGAATACATGCCTATAGATCTTGCGATTCAGTACCATCATCAAGAAATTCTGAGCACTTTACTAACCTATAATGCGTCGCAACGCTCGATACAAACATTTTCTACGGCATTAAGCAATGCACTGCCTACGGAACGATTGTTCATACACGGAAACTCGGCGGTGGAAGCCCTAAATAGTACTATTACTTTGCTAGATGAATGCTTTCCGGATTTGTTTGTCAGATATGGTTCGACTTGTTTGGAAAAGGCAATTGCGCGCAGCGACCTGTTCGTTGTCAGGGCCTTACTGCGACGTTGGCCCAGACTATTGATACAAAAACTAACGATCCGAGAAGGGGAGGCACCATTTTTCTTTCCACTGCATTTTGCAGCGCAGATCGCAGGAGATCGTCCGAACAGCCAGTCCATGACTATCATGAAGGCGGTCTGTTGGTCCAGCGCAGCCGTCATGCAAAGGGACAGTAAAGGCCAGCTACCGATTCACCTAGCCGCTCGTGGACGTCATTGTGATGCACTCCGGTGGCTTTTGGAAAGAGATCAGACTTCCAGTTCAAGCTCGAAGGTTTCCTATTACGATTTTTCGGGACGGACACCCCTCCACGAGGCTGGGTGCCGTGAAGCTCTTGAAGTCCTTGTTAGCCATGAGTACGATATCGATGGCACGGATGCGGCAGGCCAAACTTTGGCACATCTTGCGTGCATTCATGGCGAGCAACAAATACTTGCCCCTCTGATCGAGATGAAGGCGAATCTGAACATTCGGGACGCATCAGGAAATAGTCCACTGCACTATGCCGTTTTACATCACTGGACTGGCCTTGTCGATATGCTAATGGCCGCAAAAGTCAACCAAAGCCTGACCAATAAGAACAATGACACGGCCTTCCAGCTTGCGGACACAGATCGTGCACGATGGCTTGAAATAGCCACCATTTTCCGACCTACTGTCGCTATAGACAGACTGCGGCTGGAGAGGATATTAGCACTGGCTCATAGACTCAAACAGAAGCAGGAAAAAAGGGGGACGAAGTGGGCCAAGGGGGAAGCCCACTGGCCTGTACACCGCAACAGGTCTCCGGCTCCAAGAAAAATTTTCCATCCATTTATCTCTTCTCACAACCTGAGAATTTCTGGATTACCTTGCCCCTTCTGCAAAGGTGGCGGTAATATGTTCGGAGAATGCGTACATCTGAGGGCCAGTCGTGGGATTTAGGTTGGACTTCGTTAAACATTCAGTTGCCCGTTAGGGCGGTCGGCAGACATTGGACACCGAGCTTGGTACCGCTGCTCGTATGGTGCAAGAGCCTCAGCATTCACAAACACCTGGACTCGGAACGCTCTAGACGACAATTGCAGATTGCCATCGGCATCGGGACTGGCAGAGCGGGATGAGATTATGTCGCGCCAGACCGGAATGAGGAAAGACTATGAAGGGATGAGCATCAGTGAAGAAGTCAAGGATGTGAGTAGGAGAAGGAGACGGATGTGATGAAGTGTGAGAGGGCGACGGATCAGGAGAAGGTGAGAGATTCATCCACCCTTGGACTCGGCGACAACGCACTATGCATACCACAAAGTCCAGAGAGCGATACAGGGATGGGATAAAAAGAGTCTGGTATGAATACAATTTCATTCTCATTAGGGCCCATTTCCACCAAGCTACACGAGGAGTATCTATGCACATGAACTCAGCCCTGATTCCCACAAGTGCTTGATATTCTAAAGACAATTCGATTCCCTATGCCATCAGCACGCCCGATTGTCAAGTAGAGATTGGCATAAGCTTCCTTCAGCTGAATTCACCATCCAGATCATGCCATTCTCATGTCATCCTTCCACACGCCTTCACAAACCTTGACAACATCCACCTCACGCACGCCCTTGAGCTCGATGTGGTTGATCTCCATCACTGAGTCTGCATTCCTTCTTCGTCTTTTCATCCCCTTCCCTGCAGTAGCAGAGGAGGGGTCTGAAGCTGCAGCAGTCAAATTCTTGCTCCAATGGGGTCAGCCCGTGCCGCGAAGAACTGATGCCCATAGCAACAATCTGGGTTGAGACCGCCCAAGCCATCACTGCAAGGCAGATGCCTAGCCATTTCTCGCAGCGTTTCAAGCTCTTCGGCTTTCAAAACGTCGTATGAGTACGTACGCGCTTCGGCGCAGTACGCCCTGTGCTTCTAAAAATGGTACTTGTTGCTGGGATTTTTCAAACGCGCTTTAAGATCTAGCGCGATGTTCTTGTTGGAGTGGCCGAGATGATCACCGATTGGCCGGGCACGACCGTTCTAGGAGATCGTGCTGGTGGTATTGCTGGATATTGGTGCAAGTGCGAGCTCGGAAGAGCTAGGGCTGCTGGGTGAGGAAGGTTGAGATTGGTGAGAACTGGCAGCTATGGCTTTCGCGTAACTTGACAGAGGTGTAGGTTGATGCGGAACTGAAGGGTGTTGAAGGGTGGATTCCATCTTCGCCGAACAAATCAGCTTGCTAACGAGCTTGGTGTCTCTGAAGCCATCATTGAATCTCGCGGTATGGGACTTGTCCACGTTCAACCGCTTGTAAAAGGCAGGGCATCGACAAGGGTGATTTTTTCTGACACGCCGGTGCTTAGAGCAACTGGTTGGAGCAGTCCACCGAGACGACTATCGCCTAAAGCAGCGGCAGGGATCTGCTGGCAATGCGACTTTCGCCGGAAGACGTTGAACTTTGCTACAGAGTGTGTTAGAGCCCAGACCAGATTTTACTTCTCTTGGCGAAAAGTCCTATTTGTATTTTGCCCAGCACCTCGCCTGTCCGGCACTTGCTGCGGAAGACAAACGCAGAGCGGAATCGAGAGAACAGAATGGCTATCAAATGGCTCCAACAGAAGAAACCTGACGTGCCAATACTCACTAGACTTGGTTTCATGGCGCTTAGCAAAAGTCACTCGCTGTGCTTCGACTCGCTTGGCGATCACTTCGGGCTTCGTGAGTCTGGCTATATAATCCTGACGCAGCGCTAGAGCCAGGGGTTGTCCTCTTGTCAATGGTAGGACTGGCTCTTCCTGTAAAAACCCACGTGCCTATGTCAAGAAGCTCTGCTGGTACTCGGCTTGTCTAAGAGGTCTAGAAAGCAGAGCTTCCCGTTTGACGTATGCATGCACCTCACCTAAAGGTGCGTCCAATACGCGAGGTGAAGATTCCGTCGCATTCAGGAGGCTGATTGGGACCCCTTGCAACCTCTACCTTCTCCTTCCGCAGCTTCAAGATAACCCAAGCAAGCGGTGCTAAGCGTGAATTGCCTTGAATGAAGATGTCTGGACATGAAACCAGCACTTCCTCACCAACATACCGCAACAACAAAGCATATTGTGATGTAAGTCTGCCTTCCTATACCTCACTGATTACCGGTTGTGGAGTCCAAGCACAAAGTGCCAGGGGATAGCCCGGATAGGCAAAGGCTGACAAGGGTCACAGGTAGAAATCGACAAAGAAACAAGGTCAGTGAGGCGCACGACATCTGTTGTCCGTCAGGTAAGTACAATAAAATCAATCCACTTCTTTGACGGAGCCCTTTGTCAGCCAACGACAAACCTTCTCGTCAATGTGACATGCCTATGGTGATAAAGGAGGACTTTCTTGCATCAGCATTTGCTGACCCATCTCGCATCCCACGCACAACTACAGATTCTAGAAACAAGAGAAGTATCCACCACTTCGCGAGGCATCTGACTGACTCAACCTCCAGATATATATATACCAATTTCGAACACGAATACAAACCCCACCACCACAATGTGTTACTTAGAAGACGTCTTCCATTCGGCCTGTGGACACTGGGGGTCCGCTCGGATCTACCGTAAATGCCCCAACACAGATCGAGTTGGATGGGAGCGCGGCTGCTGGAGTCGCCAGACGACAGGATCGATTAGCATAAACTCCTCGTGCGATCAGTGTCAATTCAACCCTCAACAATTCACAACCCCAGGTACGTATCTCTCAGTTTCCCAAAACAAGAGTGAAAGGATGCAGGTCGTCGTCTGTCGGAAAAGTGGAACCACTCGGCAATACGTTTGGAAGAGGCCTTCAGGTTTCTTCGAGTGGCGTCTGCAGCATTAAGAGTTTCAGCCCAACTTTATCTACAATATGTCCCCACATGAGAGAAATGCTTTCGCGACACCATGCTGACTGATGCAATCATAGATCCCACAGATGAAACAGCACAGCTGAGTTTGTGGCTGAGAGAATGGTTCCGGTGCGTAATGGCTCCTTTGCTGTGTTCATGCCTGTCTTCTTCAGTAGAAATCGTACAATCTTACAACTCGACTCCAACTTCCTCCAAGTCTTTCCTGTGACCAGCTCACGAGTGTACTCTACCCTCAATGGCTGAGCTGACCCGCAAGTGCAGCCATTTCAAAGCATGGGGTTTGTCATGAACCTGTATGCAACCAGGAGGAGTGCTGCGACAAGATCGACGGCGGCAAGCCATGAGCCAAATTTATGAGGCATCGACGGGAGCTACACAGATACCTTGCCTGTCTCAAAGCAGCTAGGTAGGGCTACAACTCCTTCGGTAGAACGACAACATAGAATAGTAGATTTGTCTAGCTTGGAAGCGGACTTACAAAGACAGAAATGACACAACACCCTAAATGGGGCATTGAAGGAATTAGAACTCAAAGGAGATCTAGCTATGTGTGGAAGTCTGTTAAAGGGCCCTGATGAATCCAGAGAGTCTATATTTTTCTTCGCAGTTAAATATCACGTACACCAGATTGGGAGGGAATGGAAAAATAGCGGCGAGAAAGGTTCGAAGGCATCCCCTTGTAAGTGGCGAACCTCGGAAAAAGCTCGTAGTTGAAATGTTGTGTCAAATCACCCAACCCACAGCCAGCCTAATTCGCGGTCCGGGGAGGCTGTAGCAATTGCCCACCTCGGGGCGAATGAAAAGTCCTCCACGGAAAACTACTGCAGTAAAAGTTTGTTGATAGTCACAGGACTCGGGGAACCGTTGGCCGAGAAGCTTCCATCGTTTTCTTTCCCCCAGGCAGCGTTTCTTCCTTAGCCTATTTGGGTGTTAGCCCTTGTATCGTCATGAGTTGCATAATCACTTCACAGCCACCTTTCCGGCGGCCGACTACTTAAACTGCCTTTTTCCAACTTCCAACCTCCTCTTCCTCAACAACTTCAACCCAACAAATTCTTGCACTCGAGAACATCTCACGCTACTTCAAACCTCATCAAGATCATCTTCATAACCATCAAACTTCATTCATCACCAGCAACATGCAGATCTTCGTCAAGACTCGTAAGTTTGCCCCGCATTCAGCCTGACTCTTACCGCCACCGTAACCTCATACTAACGTAAACCTCTCACAGTCACTGGCAAGACCATCACCCTTGAGGTCGAATCAAGCGATACCATCGACAATGTTAAGAGCAAGATCCAGGACAAGGAAGGCATTCCTCCCGACCAGCAGCGTCTAATCTTCGCCGGCAAGCAGCTTGAGGATGGCCGAACCTTGAGTGATTACAACATCCAAAAGGAATCAACCCTGCACTTGGTCCTCCGTCTCCGTGGTGGCATGCAGATTTTCGTCAAGACCCTGACTGGCAAGACCATCACTCTCGAGGTTGAGTCATCCGACACCATCGACAACGTCAAGAGCAAAATCCAGGACAAGGAAGGCATTCCTCCCGACCAGCAACGCCTGATCTTCGCTGGTAAGCAGCTCGAAGATGGCCGCACCCTCTCGGACTACAACATCCAGAAGGAGTCCACCCTACATCTCGTTCTCCGACTCCGTGGCGGTATGCAGATTTTCGTCAAGACACTTACCGGAAAGACCATCACACTCGAAGTTGAATCTTCGGACACAATCGACAACGTCAAGAGCAAAATCCAAGACAAAGAGGGCATTCCACCTGACCAGCAACGCCTGATCTTCGCTGGTAAGCAGCTCGAAGATGGCCGCACCCTGTCAGATTACAACATCCAGAAAGAGTCCACTCTACATCTTGTTCTCCGACTCCGTGGCGGTATGCAGATTTTCGTCAAGACACTCACCGGAAAGACCATCACACTCGAAGTTGAATCCTCAGACACAATCGACAACGTCAAGAGCAAAATCCAAGACAAAGAGGGCATTCCCCCAGACCAGCAACGCCTGATTTTCGCTGGCAAGCAACTGGAGGACGGGCGTACACTGTCTGACTACAACATTCAAAAGGAGAGCACTCTACACTTGGTCCTGAGATTGAGGGGTGGCAACTAGATGGTTGAAGTTATGGAATCCACCAGGGGCAATTTTCAAATTGGCTTTGTGCAGCGTTTTCGGTATGGGATGGTTACTGAGCGCAGCATACGTAACTAGCATGATTGTGCTGGCAAAGCCGGACATCTAGAGGTGTTCAATTCATGAATTACTTCACGTCACTTACGCAGTCCTTTTCGTTCCGCTCGTGATACCTCGTAACTCGTTCTTGCGTCTTCGTCATCGCCACTGTTCTTTGTAGTTCCGTTTTGCCGCAGTTTGTGACCCACGCTTTCCATTGTGCCCCACTTACCAAACACTTCACGACCTCGTCATGCTTTTACGATTAATGACCATTATGATCTCACGCACGTAATGCCCGAATACTTCTTCAGTGTTGGACTTGAGCTCTTAGATCCCGAATTGGGCCTGGAAATTCCTCATAGCTCTACGGACTGGCGTGGTGTGACTCATGCGCTTGCGCCGTTCTTTAGAGACACTCATCAGAAGCAGTGGATGAAATCCGGCTCTCTAAAGGACCTACCACATTCGAGATCTCAGGTTCATCGCCAGCTGAGGGCGTCATCCGCTCTAAATGCTTCTCTTGCGACACCCTCCCTGACTGTTGCGTCGAGCCCCGCGGATAAGAGACTTGACAAGATTTCGATTGAAAGTATGGATATGACACGAGCAGGGCAGAAAGATAACAAGTCTATGAAGAGCACAAATAGCGAGAACAACCACGTCAGCAAGGGAATTGGCACGGCAATCAGCGGCTTGCAAACCAAGGGCAGCTATGTTCCATTAGACCAGCAGACAACAGACAGCGTCTGGGGCATTGTCCACCTGTACCGGGACGCGCAAGAGACACCAGGCTTGTATGGAGACTCGCCGTTAAGCAAGCCTCCTGATCCATGGCTTCATGGCTTGACTAAAGACAGCATCGCTCCCAAATATGCTCCCCCGCCTGACCAAGACTGCACAACGCTCTGCATACTGGCTGTACCTTCGTACATGGCTCCATCCGACTTTCTAGGCTTTGTGGGAGAAGATACAAGGAACGAAGTCAGCCATTTCCGAATGATCAAAACTGCTAGAGCCAACAGGTACATGGTTCTCATGAAGTTCCGCAATGGCAAAAAGGCTCGAGAATGGCAACAAGACTGGAATGGCAAGGTCTTTAACAGCATGGAGGTAAGAAAATGATACTTGGTCTCGATCCTACGTCTAGCCTAAGCTAATACTACGCCTCGCAGCCTGAAACTTGCCATGTCGTCTTCCTCAAATCCGTGGAAATCACGCAAGCGTCTGGCACAGAATTTGCGATAGCCTCTCCTCCTACCTACCCAACCATGTCCAATGATCCCTTCACAACCACTACAACTAACACAACAACCAAGCCTCTTGCCCCTCGAACCCCTTCTCTCATCGAGCTCCCCACCTGTCCCGTCTGCCTGGAACGCATGGATGAAACCACCGGCCTCCTGACCATTCTCTGCCAGCATGTTTTTCACTGCACCTGCCTGCAAAAGTGGTCTGGTGGTGGCTGTCCAGTCTGTCGCTATACCCATGATGACTTCTCCTCCCGCCCTAGCTTTGGCAAGACAAAGTCAAAGTATAAGACGAAAAAGAGCTTAGGTTTGGATTTTGAATACGACATCGATGACGAGCCACTGGAGTGCGAGATCTGTCATACGGAGTCGAATCTTTGGCAATGTCTCATTTGTGGCAAAGTCGGTTGTGGTCGGTACGATGCAAAACACGCATTTAGCCATTTTGAGGAGAGTGGACACTGCTTTGCAATGGATATGGAAAGCAAACGCGTCTGGGACTATGCTGGGGACGGATATGTGCACCGCATCATCCAGGATGGAGCAACGGGCGAGAAGCTTGTGGAGCTGCCCGGACCCAGAAGGGTAGCGGCCACAGAAGGTACCGCATTAGAGGATAGCGGCTTTGAAGAAGAGAAGATGGAGGGACTGGCCTTGGAGTATACGCATCTGTTGACAAGCCAGCTGGAGAGTCAAAGGGTGTATTTCGAAGAGAAAGTTGGAGGTGCAGCGGACAAGGCGGCTCAGGCTGTTGCGTCTGCCAGCCAAGCTGCGGCTACGGCGGAGAAGGTGACTAAGGAGCTTATAGAGCTCAAAAGCAAGTATGACGACCTAGCCAGAGATGCAGTACCGGCGCTAGAGAAGGAGAAGGCAAGATTAGAGAGGAAAAGTGAGAAGTTTGAATCCATGGCAAGAGAGATGGAGAAGGGGTTCAAGGAGGAGAAAGCTATGAATGCTAGACTGATGGAGAGGATTGAATTTATGGGCAAGGAGATTGAGGGATTGAAGGCGGCGAAGGTCGATCTAGAAGAACAGAATCGAGATTTGACATTCTTCATCAGTTCCAGCGAGAAGCTAAAGGAAGCTGGGGAGGATGTGCAAGAGGGAACGGTCAGTGTGCCAGAACCACCGACGGCGAATGGGAAGAAGAAGGGGAAAGGCAAGGGCAAGAAGTAGCAGTTGAGGATGTGATGGGCGGAGTTTCCTGAAGTTGGTGCTATGCAATTGTTATGGATGGTGCACGGCAAATGGGGGCGTGTTCCTTTTATGATACCCCACGGGCATGGCATGAGGCATGAAATCTACATGGCGTTGTGAGAATGCTGGTCACAAGATCTTTTAAGGGCTAGATGTAGATATCAAATACAGGAGGCCGGCGACCGAAAAAGTCGACTAACGTCTTCAAGGAGAAAGAGAAGAGAATGTCATTCAAGTATGATCTCGCTTCTGTGACTTTTGTTAAGCTTGGCATCCACACGAACGCCGTATATCTAAGCAAGTATTTTCCGACATGTTGGAGTAATCTCCCTGGTGAAAGATTTGCCATTGGTCTGTCCTGAACCTCCTGCTGTTCTTGTGAGTTGCGTTTGTCGATGCACATATCTCAGAAAGCAGACAGGCTGACCCTAGGTCATGGCCCAACTTGCGATGGGGATCACTCCACTTGACCTACATGGCCTACATCAATTGAGGGAC
>Ga0335072_10000906_pt1 | contig 51765 bp, 38 predicted proteins | sample Lox_Sample_21_FD_206725 | JGI IMG/M metagenome (GOLD analysis project Ga0335072, IMG submission 206725) | Soil microbial communities from Loxahatchee National Wildlife Refuge, Florida, United States - Lox_Sample_2.1 | ecosystem: Environmental > Terrestrial > Soil > Wetlands | place: USA...
ACGAGGCCTTGGCCAAGCTGCTACTCGGGACGGGCAAGGTCGAGGTCGACTCGAAGGGTATATATCTTCGGACCCCGCTCTCGTGGGCAGCTGAGGGAGGACACGAGGCCGTGGTTAAGCTGCTACTCGGGACGGGCAAGGTCGAGGTCGACTCGAAGGAACCAGGCGGTTGGACGCCGCTCTTGTGGGCAGCTGAGGGAGGGCACGAGGCCGTGGTCAAGCTGCTACTCGGGACGGGCAAGGTCGAGGTCGACTCGAAGGACCTCCGCGGTCGGACGCCGCTTTCGTGGGCAGCCAGGGGAGGGCACGAGGCCGTGGTCAAGCTGCTACTCGGGACGGGCAAGGTCGAGGTCGACTCGGAGGACCCAGACGGTCGAACGCCGCTCTGGTGGGCAGCTGAGGGAGGGCACGAGGCCGTGGTCAAGCTGCTACTCGGGACGGGCAAGGTCGAGGTCGACTCGAAGGACCAACGCGCCGCTTTCGTGGGCAGCCAGGGGAGGGCACGAGGCCGTGGTCAAGCTGCTACTCGGTACGGGCAAGGTCGAGGTCGACTCGGAGGACCCAGACGGTCAGACGCCGCTCTCGTGGGCAGCCAAGGGAGGGCACGAGGTCTTGGTCAAGCTGCTGCGATCGAGCACTAAATAGCTTTCCCTACTATCCCCCCTTCCCACCCACCACCTCACTGCCCGACTTTCTTATATACTTGACGATAGAATCTACTCGAATATAACTCCACTTGAAAAGCTATTTGTAAGACAGATGCTATGATGCGCCAGAGCTATGTCAAGACCGAGACCTAGCTCTCAAATTCCTGCACCTGCGCCACATCTCCGATATGTGACATTTTCCACTCCTACGAATGCTCCTTCTCAAATGATAAACAGCTACTCAGTCGAGAACAGAAGGTATAAAAGGCGATCGATTTCCTACTGACATAGATAGAACAAAGTAGATAAGCATTACGTTCACTCAAGATCCTGTTTCTCTAGCCACTCCTTCGCTCTTATACACAGTTCAACAGTCTCCGTCTGCAGTACACGGTAGTATTGCGTGCCGTATGAGCAGGAAAGGTACGACTTAGATCTAGGGTCCCATTTTGGGATCCCTCACCTATTCTTTCACTGCGTCTACGGTTTCATGCTCATCTTAACATTCCCTCGTGACCAATTTTGTTACCTCTTTATCTAGTAATAAGTCTAGTACGCTAGCCAATTTATACCAGCCCTTCCAAAGAGAGCTTTTGAATGGTAGGCATGACAAAATGGCGCAACAGGAAGACTCCGCAAGGCCCTGTTACGACAACAATGTCAAGACGGTTTCACAGAAACGTCAAGACTGACAGTATTGTAGGTAAATAATTTAGAAACGCCTCCAGGCAGCCGCAACTCTGCTTTTCACTGGAGACGGGGGGGCTTCGCATGCAATTCAGGGTCTAACTCCGCAAGGCAGGGTGCCGGCGGCGCTCTTGGCAGCTGTAGATCCTGCCCAATTTAACGAGATCTCCTCGCCGGTCTTGTCGGCCGTCCAATACGACCCACCAGGATCTCGAGGCAGCTCTCGTTCAGGCACAGAGCAATGGTAGCTGACGCCATAGGTTATCGTAGACTTCTGCCGGTTCCTTTAGCGATAGCTCCTGATCCCATCCACAGTATCGTAAGTGTCGATATCGCGTCTACTCTCTCACGATTACCACGATCTGCAAGAAGCTTGTCGGTTCACCATGTCTGACGTCTTGATTGGCGTGTGGAAATCGGGGAAGCTACTGCACGAGTGTGGTATACTGCGATGTAACCCTACATGGTGAATGACTCGCATCCATCTAGCCACATGCGACCGCAGCTGACGTAGCTAATCCCCATTGCTACTTTGCCATCTATGTCCGTTGTCAAGGCCGTCCTGTTCCAGTGGCTCTGCCGTCCTCAGCTAGCCGATTACCTTGCGTTATTTCCTTTTATTAGCCATGTTTCATTGCAGCTGTAGATGGAATTCGGATCCCAACGAGCCGTTGTAGATATGGACAAGGAGAGATGTGCAGGGGAGGCAGGATCGACGGTGCTGGCGTGGCATCTTTAAAGATGTAGGTTGGGAGAAAGGTTGAGGTGATTAGTGGTAGGTCGCTATTGAGGAGGGATGGTGCCGATCTAGGGGGAATCGCGTCGGTAGACGGGGCGCCGACCGGAAGGGTTCAGGCATGCTATCGTGGTCACCGTCAGTTGCAGGCCGCCGACGCGATAAGGTGCCGAAGGGTAGTGACGAAAGAGGGCCGTTTGTGAGTTGACGGGTACAATAGAAGGAAGGAGGTCGTAAGACGAAAGAGGGGGGGTTAAGGTGCTTTATAGCCGTCAAGCGGCGAGGGGACGCCATGCCCGATCAGGAGGAGCAGTCTTTGCACCAGTACGCTGCTATCGATAAGGAATTTTCGGAGTTGCTTCGATGTTAGATGTGGAGAAGCCTCCCAGTAAATTGCATGGAGTCCCTCTTCAGACATCTAGCTTGGTCAGTTCTCAGCAAAACGCCATGGGCGAAGGCCCTGATACCCTCCTCAGCGAGCTTTGTGCCATATGCCACACAAACCCTCTCAAATACAGGTGCCCTCGATGCGGCATCCAGACTTGCTCTCTCGCCTGCGTGAAACGACACAAACTCTGGTCCCAATGCTCGGGCATCCGTAACCCTGCAGCTTACCGCAAACGAAACGAGCTTGCAACGCCTGCTTCTGTTGACCAGGACTACAATTTCATCACCTCGATTGAACGGTCTCTAGCACGCGCAGACGATGAGGCGGCGGAACGTGGCATCGATCTCGCGACTGGTGCTAGGCGAAAGTTTGTCAAGGGTCAAGCAAGATCGAACATTGAAATTGCGAATAGCGGAGCCATTGTTCTAAAGGCGCCAGAGGGCATGTCCCGCAACAGGCAGAATAAAACACGGTGGAATATGAAGTACAGATATCTCAGTTGGACTATAGAATGGGTATTACCTGACGGATCCAAGTCCTTGGCCAATGCTCAAGCAGCAAGAACCGTTGGAGAAGCCTTTATGCATAGTGTTGGTGGAAAGGTTCTACGAAAGCGAAAACGGACCCAAGAGGACGCCATTACACAACCACGCCGAGAAGATCTGACACAGGAGCCTCAGGACGACTGGGCAGTGGAGAAAATGACCCTGCGTACTCCCCCAGCAGCGATCGGTGTGAGTGCCGGAGAATTTTGCCCACAACCTGCCGAGTCCGAGACAATGGCACAAGAAGAGTCCCCGAAAGTTGTCAAAGAAGCAAAGCCTGGCCACAATCTACTTTCGGACCTTAATTTCTACCTTCACTGCCCGAATACACCCTCAACTATCAAGAGCCTTATACCAATCAACCCGAACACAACAATTGCGGACGTCGTCAAAGAAAGATTGCTGCTCGAATTCCCGACGATTTTCATTCTCTACGATCCTCCAGAAATGCTTCCAGAGCCTTTCATCCTTGAGGCAGATTATGCCAAGCAGTACGGCGATCATGCAGCCTCGATCCCCCCAACGGACGAAACAAACGGAACAACCGAGAAACAAGATCAGGATGCTTCACAGATTGATGAGAGAAGGCTCATTGAGGTTTTGCGAAAAGATCTAAGTTCGTGAAGAGGCCGTCATTTCATGCTAATTTCCCTGGCACAAACGGATGTCCAGCACTAAATCCTCCACAAACAGCCCAGGCTTGTCCATTGACATAACTTGCTTCGTCACTGCCGAGGAACAACGCTACTCGGGCCACTTCGTCTGCGACGGCGCCTCTCCTTAATGGATTCAATTGTCCTATCTTTTTCTCGTTACCCCTGGATCTGGCTGCATCATACATTGCTTTTGTCATGCCTGTCTCTATCACACCCGGACAGATCGCATTGACTCTCACGCCAGTCCCTGTGAGCTGGTACGACATTGTCTGTGCCAGTGATATCACTGCCGCCTTACTCGCCGAATAATCCGTCGGGCCAGCATTCGACCTCAGACCAGCAACACTCGCTGTGCCAATCAAACTTCCACCAGGGTATGGCTTGTCTTTACTGGTCTTCTGCATCGAAATTGCCGCATGTTTGAAGCATAAGAAGACGCCCAGTTGGTTGACTCTTACTGTTTTCATGAAGTCGTCTGCTGATATTTCCGGAAAGGGTCTGGGTTGTCCTGGAATGCCAGCGTTCGCAAACATGATGTCTAGCCTGCCATATGTTGACACCGCCTCATCGCAAACCGCCTTTACCGCAGCTTCATCGCCTACATCAAACTGGCGGGTGTGGACTTCGACTTGTGGATAGAGGGATCGGAGCTCTCGCTTGTGGGTTTCAAGGTGTTGGCTAGCGAAGTCACAGATGTAGATAGCACGGGCGCCATTGTTCGCGAACTGGTGGGCTGCAGCTCGACCTATGCCGATAGGAGAGTTTGCGCCTACAGTTCAGTTAGTTAGCATTAGGACTAGCCATGTGAGAATAGCCGTATCACTTGCCTGTCACAATCACCACCTTTCCTTTGACTCTCTGTCCCGATGAGTCTCCTGCAACATGGCGTATCTTGGGAAGGCCCTCGAACGTGCCCTCATCTGGAATACCTTCCACGAGTTGTTGGCTCAATGCTTGTAGGCGCTGCTTTGCGAGTGCCCCGCTCATCCTGCCGAATGTTTACAAGTCTCCCTTGTAATTGCCTCTATAGTCGGCAGCCTCTCCTGGATTTGCACCCGCTGTGTAAGGTAGTACGAATCTTTACCTTCACTTCCATGGTCCGAGCGAGATCGGTTGATAAGCGGGGTTTAGAGCTGGGGTTAGGGGATGAATTCAAAAACAGCCTCGGCAGACCAGATTCATTATAGTTTGCCAAGGAATTTGCGGGTCGTTCTTTGGGCGCTCAGGCTTGGAGGGAGCATACCTGTTCCTCACAATCACTTCTCCCCAATTGCTTCCTTTCCATTCCCTCAGTTGTGTATATGATTCTTCATGGCCTGCCGGGAAGACCGGAGCCGACCGGCTGGCGGAAGCTGATCTTTCACTTTATCCTTGTCGGGGAACTTCCACTGAACAGATTTCAATACTCGCTATTGATCTTCCCTTGTTTCGCACAGCCCTCCTTTCAAATTTTCATCATTGCAGGTATGTAAGATGGTGGATATTGTGTGTGGTGGACTGTGAGTGATGGAGGTGGATAGGATTTGTTCCAAAGTCAAGAGAGATCTGCCTTCGCCAGCAGTTTCTACAACTTGTGCTCAAGAATGAGATAGAATGATCTTCCAATACATCACGTGAAATGTGGGATTCTTAGTATCACCCAGTGGCACCGCATGGTAGTAGATGATGGATGGTGTAAGAGATGGTGAAAGATGGATGGCGAAGGATGAACTATCGCCAGCAGTGGCTGAGAGGTGAAGGGGAGGCAGATGCAGCATGGCATCTTGCACTGGAGGGGCGACGAACGAGCGAGATGACTAGGAAGATGATGGTAGTTGTTGTGAATGGGAGAAGAGGAATGGGAGTGAGAAAGTACATCGTTGATGGTTGGAGATGGAAGAAGAGAAAAATCTCTGAACCGGAAGACACGTTTTTATTCCTTGAGGACGGTAGCTAAGCTATTAGGAAGGCGCAGGCTACTCTTGGTACTAACGCATTTTATCTAGAGGCAACAATTGGGAGGGCTCTTCATGATCTCCCTATTTCCTTCTTTTCTTGGTGTTGAGGCAATCTGTCACAAACCCATTATGGCCCCGCACCTCCCAACGATTCCCTCCATGATTAGTTGCAGCTAGGCAGGTTTTGTTCTCAGGATCTTTACAAACCAAGCACTCTAAGGTTCAGGGAAGTAATTAGTTGGAGAAAGGTACCATTCGTGTACCATAAATGCAGCGTTTCAAACTTCATGCGTGATGAGCGGCACCAGGGAAGAGGAATATTACAAAGAAGCCCATCACGATTCCACTATCCCCTTCCCTTACAATTCCAACATGCTCTACCTAGAGCCTATTTGGTACCTTTCATGTATTTCAACGAAGTCCAAATACCATTCAATAGGTATATGGTGACCATAAAGGACATGCCGGAGACTTCACCAAAAAGTCGGGGTCCGGGCTTGGCGTGTGCAAACAGCGCAAACGCCACGCGAATGTGACGGAAAGGACAACGCGCTTCAACGTCATCGCCACAGAAAAAGGAACCATGATCCATGAGCATCAAAGGGAGCATTGCTTCTTTGGTGTTCTGGACAGTCTCCGACGACGTGATTGATCGGCCGGCAGATGTCGCTCGTCACATCGACACCGCAGTAGCGTTTCCTACGGCGGCCTCCGTTCTCTGCTTTTCTAGTGAAGGTGACGGCCAATCGAACACCGACAAGTCATCAAAATAAGACGATGCTGCCCAAACCCACAAAATTATCGTTTCTGAGGTCTTTAAGATGGGGGAATCAGAGGCATCTCCGCCTCTGTCCGACATTGGCGGAGACAAGATGACACGCACTTCCTCACAGACTTCAGGCGCCTCGACGAACAGCAAAAAGACCTACCCAGCGAGACGTACTCCGAAGACTGTATCAAAATCACCGAGCATCTCCTCACTGAAGCGCGATCCCTCCCTAACTTCTTTTCCTTCCCTCTCGCCTGAGCATGTGGGCAGCCAGCAGGACGTTCCGAAATTACCGTCGCCGCCGCGACCAAGTAGAACTACATCGCAAAAGGTTAGGGACAGGAAGAAGACCTTGGCTTCACTTACAAGCGCGTCCGGCTCATTTCAAGGGCAGTCCTCACTCTTTGACGACTCTCCAAGATCCTCTCTCGATATACCTGGTGCTCTTCACCTAGCTAGCGATGAACATATAGAAAGGTTGATCGCTCGCTCTGGGGCTGTCAAGCTGGTCAGGCAATTTGCACAGGACCTTGCTTTACGAGATGCGGAGTTATCTTCGCTCCGTAGTCGGGCTGATGAACGCGAGAGGGAGCTGAAGAAAATGTTGAGGGAAGTCGAAGTGTCAAGCGCCAACATCGAAAGAAGGCTACAAAGTCTTGAAAACACGAGCTCTCATCCTGAAATGGCCGCTGAAGCTCGACCAGGCGTTGCTCGGAACGTGACGACTCGCATTGACAACATGGTGCACCAAGCAATGGCCGAGGGTCTTGAAGATGATCATGTCGCAACCGCTGCAGAGGTGGACCCTTCAGCTACTGTACGACCCATCAAATCTAGCGACATCGCATCTCAGAATCCAGCAACGGAGTCATCGCAAAGCAGGAGCAGAGAGGGATCTGGCTCTGGCTGGCAACTTCGGAGCGCCAATGCAGCGAGCCCGGACGCGAGTACAGCAAGCAGTGTCCTGGAAGGAGACGCGAATGACTCCAATGCGACGGCGAAGCCTCGAGTGCCGAGCTCGAACACTAAACGGCGTGGCCTCGACACTTTATTCCAGACCTCGACTCAGTCAAGTAGCTATTTCATTGGTGGAGCACACAAGACGGTCAAGAAACCTGCAGGAGATGACGCGAGTGTTCACTCCCAGAAGTCGAACAGGTCGATGGGGTGGACGAAGATCTTCGCCGGCACTTCCTTGGCGGTAAAGGAGGACGCGGGCAGACCGAGGTCGTCTTCTCTCGAACAAGACAAGAGTGGACAGTTGAAAACATCTGCAGCCGCTGCTGACTCGGCCATGCTATCGCGGGTGCGGACGAACCCGGCAAAAGCTCAAAGTTCCTCCAAGTTAAATGTTCTCGCTTCCAGCAACACCTCAAAGGCGAAGCCCACGGGACGCCGTACCCCTACATCTGGTCCTCCGATGGGCCCGGAACATGTGAGACGAGACTCTGACGCAACCAGCCTGGGTCCAGTAGAAATGGACACCATCCTAGATGCTGCAGCAAAACCACCCACGATGACGCACGCATACAATAACTACCAGTCTCAAGGCCTGTTGACAGACAGGTTCGGCTTCATTTACGATCAGCGGCAGAGAAAGAGGCAAAAGCAGGCTTTGGCTGCAACTAAAATGAACAGGCTGAGTGGAATGAGTGGAGTAGAGTCTCTTTCCACCTTTAGAACCGACTCCGACTCAGCCGACGAGAACTATATGGACTTAAATAGGAGGTTGTCGCCTCCTATAAGGCCAGCAACACCGACTTCGATTGAGGAAGAGTCTCAGCTCAAGAAATGGTCGGACTATCTCAAGGTTCCAGCCAAACTGTCTAACATCAGGCCTACGGAGCTTCTTTCGCATACACCTTCCGCCGGAGCCGTCATCACAGTTAGTACGGCTGATGCCAGTGGTACTATCACTCCGCCAAAAGCGCGAGAAACTTCAATTTCGGTCAGGTCCCAGCTGGCTTTGCCAATAACCAGCTTCATACCCAAGCCCAGCCAGTCAAGTGTTACCGCAGATAGTCCCACGTTCGCGAGCTATCAAAACCACGTGGTGGCCAATTCCGTTGATCAAGAGCCTGTCAAGCTGCTTCTGGAGCAACTGACCGAGCTGCATGACACTCTGCAGGCCGAGAGGGAAGCGAAGTTCAACGACTTTCTTCGCAAAGTCCGGGCAGAGCGATCCACCACTGTGTCCTCTGACCGCGTCTCTAACAATGTTCCCGAAGCCGATACCCCTAACGGCGAGCTCATTGGAAACCTAGGCCACGCTAAAAACCGTGCAAAATACCTCCAGTTCAAGGCTCTCGTCTTGAGTGGCATTCCAGTCTCTCTTCGGCCACGTGTGTGGGCTGAGTGCTCCGGAGCTTCAACCCTCCGCATTCCAGGGTACTACGAAGAACTTGTTGTAAAGTCTCAGTCGGACGAGAACATGGATCCAGACATCGCGCAACAGATCGCTGCTGATGTTCCGCGGACATTGACGGTATGTCAGGACTACTTTCTATAGCCCCCTTTTGTACTCTAGAACTTCGGCTAATCGTCAATAGGATAATAGCATGTTCAGATTCGGCCCTGTAAGTTCCTTCGCTCCTCGAAAAAGCTTGCGTCGGTGGTGGCCGGAGGTTGTTTGAGTCTGATAACGTGGCAAAAAACCGCAATGGACTCCCCAGCCCTATAAAGGCTGTGAACCCCAACCAAAGCATGATACATGTGTCCTATGATGATAAAAATCCCTCCGGTCCGCTAATCGGAATCATCGCCTTCTTCTAGACACATGCTAATAAAGAACAATAGGGGATGGGCAAACTATCCGAAATCTTGAAAGCCTACTCTCTGCACAACCCAGCAGTAGGCTACTGCCAAGGAATGAACCTGATCACTGGGAGTCTGCTGTTGATCTGTGTGACCTCGGAGGACGTATTCTGGTTGTTATGCGCCATTGTGGACAAGATCATGCCGAGCGGGTATTTCGACCGAGGCCTGAGGAGCAGTAGAGCAGATCAGGCAGTACTGCGTTCGTATGTTTCGGAGGTGCTGCCTAAACTCGATGCGAAACTGGAAGAGCTGGGTGTGGAGCTTGAGGCTTGTACATTCCAATGGTTCCTGAGTCTGTACTCGGCCGTTGTGTCTGCGGAGCCGCTCTTCCGCATTTGGGACGTCGTGTTGTGTCTCCAAAGCTCGGAAAGCCAGCCACAGGAAGCGACTAGTAGCCTAGCAGAGGCTATGTCGCCAACCACGTCCTCGGCAACGGCAGCTGAAGGGAATGGACAAGAGGAGTGGCATGATGGGACGTGCTCCCCATTCCTATTTCAACTCAGCTTGGCGCTTCTAAAGCTCAACGAGGCGAGTTTGCTGGTATGTCTTCCGTGCAGCATTCAGTTATATTGGTGCATTGTACTAACTTACCTGATTCTAGGCGTTGGAAAGTGCTGCACAGGTCTATCAGTATGTGAATCATAACATGTAAGTCGAGTCGTTGATGTTCTGCCTGCATGTGAACAGATGTTGACGGGGTGGTGAACAGGACGAATCACGCAATTGGCGTCGATCAATTGATTTCGGCGGCCGAGGCTCTAAGAGTGAAAGTGAAGAGAGAGGATGTCTTGGCCAGGAGAAGGAAAGCATTGAAGGAGATTACGTGATAGGCGAAGTGATTGTAGGAGAGAAGAGTGGGTGGGTGGGTGTTTGGGTGTTTGATTTGTGAATTTGGCTTGCAGTAAATGCAAAAGCGTAGCATGATACCCAGGTAGCGCAATGGCAAAAAGATTTCTGATCTTGTAACTTGTAGCTAGTGTCTCTTTGTAGATTGCAAGTGAGGAGTAGGAGACTTGGCCGCTGAGGTGTGGATGGATGAGCCGGCTTTAGGTTAGTGAAAGAGCTTAGAGGTGAAGGACAAAATGAGAGGGAGAAGTGTCCTCCACGTCTGCAATCCATTCGCGACGAGTACCCGCTTGAGTACGTGGTTGGTGCTTGCAAAAGAAATGTGTGACCAAGGTCTTTATTCTGAGTCTGGTCTAAGCTAACTTGAAGCTTGCTATCTGCTATTCTATGCTAGTACTGCTTCCAAGCAATCGTAGAAGCACTCGTGTGTGGATACTTTGTATGTTTTGGAAGAAAAATCATTGCCATCAGGGGGCATTTTCGTAAGTTTGGGAAAGAAAAGTACCAGAACGCATTCATCTCTGGTGATCTCTGGTCTGCCAAAGGAAAGCAAAAGCCATGCTGCGCCAATGCTATGCCATCGCCAGGGAAGAGGAGAACGACAAATGATCGGCTGAGGAAATTTGGTGTATGTTGAGGACCGGGTTTCGGTTGAGTTGACGTTCACATGGTTCAGATCGCACGGCGTCGTTTCTGTCGGATGAGAAGGTGGCTAGAAAGGACGAGGGGGCACAATCTCCGCCATGTCCACATCGCTGTCTTCCTGCACCTCTTCGTCCTCCACCAGGATGAACTCGTCACCTTCCTCCCGGACTTCTCCAAAGAGGGACAGAAGCTCGGCGATGGTGGCCCTCTTCTTCTGAGTGTCTGGCCCCATTGCTGCACTGATCTCGATGTCCTTCCGCTCCTGCATGTGGATTAGGTCTTCGTCGATACTGTCTTTAATCACGAAGCGAATAACTTCGACCTTCTTCTCCTGCCCAATGCGGAAAGCTCGGCAGTAGGCCTGCGCTTCAACGCTACTGTTGAACCACAGATCGAGAATGATGACTTTGGACGCCATGGTGAGATTAAGGCCCACGCCGCCAGCTTTGAGACTGCACAGCATGATGCTTGTATTGGGATTATCTCGGAAGGTCTTGATGGACTTGTCGCGAGCAGGGAAGGTCATTTTGCCGGTGAAAGTGACGAAGCCCCATCCTTCGATCGTACACATCTTCTGTAGGATCCGGATCATGTCCAGGAACTGGGTGTATATGATGATCTTCGTTTCTGGAGCCTTTTTCAGCCAGTTAAGGATGCATGCTTTGGTTGCAGAGGTCTTCGCGCTCGGAAGCGGAGCTCCTGACAACTCGATCCAGTCGACGTCCTCCGGCTCACTGTCAGATTCCGAGTCTCCCGTCTCCGTTCTATCCTTCTTTTTCTTCTTCAAGGCCTTGGAGTTCTTGCGTTCGCGGTTCTTCTCAACTTTGGCGAGAGTAGTGGGACTGTTGTAGTCGAGCTCCTGAAGTCCAGTACATGGCGACGCCTCTCTGTAGAAGGTGCCACACTCAAGGCAAGACACTTGCACCTCCTCCCGCTGTGCGGACTCGAAAGACATGGCAGTGAGGCACTCCTTGCAATACACGTGGAAACAGGAAGTGACATGTGGGTCGTCGGGCTGCATACGACACTTGCTGCAGATCTAGGGTGCGTCAGTTCTGGCTATCCAGCCGCAGGACTCATTACTTACAGATCTCGAGTGGAGCTCTGGCCAGACTTTGGACTCCTTGAGGGCTCTCAGGAACTTTCGAAATTTGAAAGTTAGTCCGAAAGATCCACCGGCGGCCATTTCTTCTTCCTTCTCTTCAGCTCCCGGAGATGGCTCTGGAGCTACGTTGCCTGCAACTGGCTTCTTTCTAGCTCTGGCCTTCTCTTTAAACATTTGCCGAAGCTGTAGCAGCGAATGTGTGTTTGGCTTGTCTCCAGAATGCTCAACTTCTTTTGCTGTCAGTCGCCACAAAGCTTCAACATCTGCTGCTACCATGAGCTCTTTGAGACTCTGCTGCACCAGAAGGATATGGCCGGTGAGCATGCGCAACTTCAGCATCATTGCAAGAATGTTTCGATAGTGCGTCTCAATGCTCCCGTTCTTCGAGTAATTGTTTATCACGTTGACGAACTTGGACTTGATGAGCCTGTAGATTGCCCTCTCGACCTCGTTGAAGTCCAACATAACTGTCTCGTGCTCGATGCCTGGCAGCTTAACAATGGGAGCATTGAATAGCGTGTCAATGTGCGTTCTCCTCAACATGACCGCTCTCAGGATATTGTTGATTCGTTCCATGTCCACAAGTGACCTGTCAGTGCGTGACCCACAGTAGTTGTTGACAAATGTGGTGAAATCGCCAGTATGTGGGACCTTAAGGAAGTTGAAGTAGGAGTAGAGCTCCTCGATGTAGTTTTGGATCGGTGTGCCCGAAATGATCCACCTGTAATGTCCATGGAGAGCTCGCACAGCGACTGAGGTCAACGACATATGGTTTTTCAGAGCTTGAGCTTCGTCGCAGACGATCCGTCTAAAGCGAATGTTGTGGAGTGGGCCAATAGTGTTTCGAAAATGCTCAGCCCACCATGCATTCTTTGCGTCTTCCGTGGTTAGATGCATTGGAGGTCTGTACACTGGGTAGCTCTGTCGGACTTCAGAATAAGTCGTCAGGATGATATCGTAAGCCTTAAGATCTCCTAGAGGATCGTTGCTGAAGAGCTTTGCTCCAGAATGGTAGCGAATGACTTTGCCAAAAATGCCAGGCTGAAAGTGCTTTTCGATTTCGTCCATCCATTGCGTGACGAGAGAGGGAGTAGCAATAATCAGCGTTGTTTTGTTGGGGTTGTCAGGCTCTGCTTTGCCGTCAAGGATGGATGCGAGCATCGTGATTGTCTTTCCAAAACCCATCTCATCACAAACCATGCCGCCGAAAGGCTTACTGTTCCCGTTCTCCCGATCTCGCAGGAAGCCAGCACCCAAAACTTGGTGATTGAACAGCGAGGATGTCATTCCTTTGAGAATCCAGCCACCCAGTTTGTCACTCTTCACTACTCCACGTCCGTTGAACTTCCTGGTTGCATCGAGGATCGCTTGCTTGTCTGAACTGACCATGTGTCTTTCGGCGATTGGGATACTGCTAATAAGCTCCTGGAGAGCCTTCGACTTGTCTTTGGCGCTGAAGGTGGGCATATCCCGCTTCGCAGCGTTGGCCTGAGCATCTTTGATGATATTTGAATTGGTCAGACTGGCAATGTTCGAGAAGGTGGGTCCTTTACGCCGGTGACCTCTCTTCTTTGTGACCTTTCCCGCCTCGTCCTTGTCCTTTACTGCCTTTGACTTGGGCAAGGACTTCTTCAGCGCCTTTTCCGTTGGCTTCCTCGGCTTCCGCCCGGACTTCTTCTTCTCCTTGGCAAGACCAGCTTCCAACCCACTCTTCATGCTATCTCGCACCTCTTGAGCAGTAAGTTTGTTCTTGTTCCTTGGTTGGGAGATCTTCGGCTTCTTGACCAACCTAGGTTCGGGATCGACATCATCGTCATCTTCAGGAGACAGCTTGCGGCCAAGATGCTTGATTACGGGTGGTCGCTCAGGGAAGAACATTTCCTCGTGGTCTGTCGAAGCAGGAGACTCCCTGTCGACCTGCTGCAGCATTCGAACCTCAATTTTCTTCGCCCTCTTGAGACGCCGCTTCTCCGCAGCTTCGGCTGCAGCAAATTCGATGTCATCCTCGACGGTTGCCTCCCCGCATCGCTTCTTCTGTTCGTACAATTCCTTGTGCTTTGAAAATTCCGCAGCAGCTTCGGCTTCTCTCGCATCTTCGTCTTCACCAGCTTGAAGCATCCAAGAAGTGTCTTCGTCTTCAGGCGCCAAGGTCAGTTTTGGAGTTTCAAGTGTAGCAGGAACAAGAGTGTTGATATTCAGAGAAGCATGGAATTCCGCAATGCCATTTCGCAGCTGATTTTCTAGCTCCTGGTCTCGAGCAATAAGCTCTTCACGAGACAGCGGTCGAGTAGCAATAGGTCTTGGAGGGATGATCGCTGCAACGGTGCCTACCAGAGCGCCATCTTCCATAACGGCGGCCTCCTCATGAATTGCTGGGGGAGTTACTCGTGGAATCAATCGTTCGATTGTTGAAGCGCTGGAGCTCTCCTCGATACTTAGGACGACTTGTTCGTCAGCCTCTCGTTCGACCTCTCGTTCGACCTCTCGTGGAAACTCTGAGATCTCATCTGAGAAAGTGACGGGTTCTTCTGGCTCCTTCTTGATGAAATCTGTGGAATCAGTGGACTTATTGCGAGGAGTCTCGGAGATTTCGTCATTATCAGAGTCGAGAGTAAGGTCGATCACGTGGTCTGTCGGGGGTTCTTCCATTAAATGAGGTGTGGTTGAGTATCTTGTTGAAGGCGAAGCAGGTGTGCCGACGGCATCTCGGGGAGTCGGTGACGGAGACATTGGTAGAAGATTGCTTCCAAGAAGTGAGTATTAGGGTTCATGTGAGATATGATGGCAGGCTCCAGAGGTATACTTTGATCGGAGAAAGGAAGGAGGGGAGAAGAGCGCTTCAAAGAACAAATATGAGTGATTGGTGGCTGAATCACTCAGCGCTTCGGATGTGTTTTGTAGCAAAGAGGGGAATCGTGCGACGTCATGTAAAAGAGAACTGACCGCGTACTGGAGTAAGACATTGGTGAAGGAAATGTCACCTACCTTGGTACAGAATAGGTTCGCAAAGGCGAGTATTGCTGCGCGCGGCCCAATGAGCGTGTCGATGAAGCTCTTATGGTAGTCTGGATGGGTCTAAGGCGGCTTGAAGATGGGTAAAGAGTTGATAAAGGGAAGAAGGTTGGTGGGGAAGTGGATGTAAAAGTTTGAGCAGGTTCGATGGAAGATGCACCTTAAAATACCCAGGAACGGCAATGCGCTAGTTGACACTAGTGCAGTCCTCTGCAGCTTCAGGGAGGAGGGACCAAGTTGGTAGAGATGAGGAAAATTGCAGCTCACTATTCTCCAATTTGCATGTTGTGAAAGTACTCTTCAACCCATGCATAGGATGCTTAGGATGAGAGAGGCTTATCTAGAGTGAGCAGAGAATGAAATAGGTTAGTGTTGGCCGGGTGAAGGTGACTGCCCGAAGACAACAGAGAGGGTGTCTGAAGGCCGCCTTAATAGCATTCATTTATTGGAAGAGCACGGATGTACCTCATGTCAAATCATTCTGATTTGAGCCTGAAGGTTGTCGAAAGCTTGAAAGAGTCTGATAGGTAGAATGAGTCCAAGTGGTTATTTGGACCAACATGAGAAGATCGAATGAGGTAAAGAATATGTGATTGTGGCGTAGGGCGGCGACATTGATACCAAGCATCCAGATTGGGCAATAGCTAGCTCGCCCTGCGGAGCACACTGGAGGGTGTGTGGCGACTCTATTTCAAGCCCAGATTTTGTCGATCACCCAAGAGGATGCGTACGACCAGCGTACCCATTTGTCAGATCATGGTTGATCAGCATTATTGGGCAGATTCGTCCATGACGCCTCAGCAAGCGGGCGGACCTCATCGATGCTGAAGATGCGGATTATAACGACAAATCCCTTTCAATAACGCATTGAATAAGGCCGCACCTTGGAAAGAAGGGATGTTCGTTCGGCAGACTGGTTAGGAGAAGGACAAGCTCTCGTATCCCAAGGGACTATGTGACCTCCTGACAGTGCATTAGAAAGCGGGCATCGACGAGAGAAAAGATCAGAAAACCTTACATGCATCTAGGAAAATATAGGGAAAGGAATTGCGGCGTTGGCCGGCAGGGCCTAATCTAAATGATGAAGCTCCTCCCCATGAGTTCTGCGTTGCATCGAAGGATTTCATAGTAAGGGTTGATAAGCCCGTCATTTTGCATATTCAGGACAAGGCAAAGGATTCGCCCAGGAAGAGGAAGCTTCAAATGGCACAAAGGCGCGACTTCCAAGTAGGGGACCAAAGATAGTGTATGCTACAGCAAAGCACCAAGTTTGGGAATTGGATTGTGGGATCCATTGCATTCAACGACGAAGAGATTTGGCGAAGCGGGCATCAGGCTGCTATGTGGAAACCGACCTGGCCTTAGAACGCCATGATAGTTGCAACACGGCAACACGGGAACTGGGAAAAGCATGGGAAGGAGAAGTGCTCAACCATCGCGCAAAGATGGCAAAAGCCACGAGCAACTTGTGCGCGCTCTGACGTCTGATCATGTACAGCATACCTGATATCTTATCCTTGGATCGAGGAGTAGAAGACCGAGCATAGAGGCAGTGTGGAGTTAAGCGCACACAACATTGTATGGCAAGAAGCTTTACAGAAGCTAGATCAATGAAGATGCGCCGACAGCAAAGGGGTCCGGCGACGCGGGCATTGAATACCCAGACTTCTGTACATACTCGGACATCGTGACGAATTTCTAGAGCGGGAGCATGAGGTAAATGAAAAGTGAACGGAAAATCTTTTTATCATGCTTGGTGTTGAGTAGCTTTGCTCGGGATATCCTGCCAGAAATTTTAGCGCAGGACAACGAATTCCGCTTCCGCGCCGCTTCACCGCCCTTCATCGATGCGTACCTCCGAACATTCCCAAGTTCCCACCGCTATCCTATCTGCACCCCTTCGCCCGGCTTCCTCGACTTGATTTTCCTCTACCTTTCTCGCTGGAACATAACTGGATGTCAATATTATTTTCGTGAACTAATGAAGACCCGGACGAGCGAACCCGTCGTTCTTGTCCGGAGCCCGACATTGCTAGTCCACGGCTGCTCCAATGCTCCGGCGTGCTGACCTCGGCTGCAGCACAGGGTCAATGGAAGGCTCTCCTATTTACCTCACGGCCATACATTCTCTTTTGGCGCTCATCGGGTAAAGCCTTCGGTCTATTCGACATGCTTGGCCGACTTCTCTCTTCCGCCAGCTTCACCAAGAGGCCTGCGGAGCTAGAATCTTCGACGGATGAGGCCCATACACGACAGCTCCTGTTCCCTCACGCGCACACTCAGATCCAGTCCAATTTCGACGATAAAGGAGGGCTGGAGCTAGATGTCACTCGAGACTTCCGCATAATTCTTGCACAGGATGCGGGCGGGGAAGAAAATGACGGATCTGTGTTGTTCGACAGCAACGCGCCCGATGTACAAAATTCAACAGCAGGGGCGGATACTAGCACTGGACAGGATCGAGCAACCGGTCAGCTTGGTCACAAGAGGGGCGGATCCTCTGCAACAACCCCTCAGTCGCCCGGAAGTCCGCTGAGTCCTAAGCTTGCTCAGCCAGCATCTCTCGGCGGCTCCCATGGTCCCTTCCACTCTCGAGGACGTTCCTTCACTCTCTCCGGGACCTTTTGTGGACCTGAAAATCGTGAAGTCGATTCCAAAGATGCCACAAAAACATTTTTGAACTGCATGTTTGGCTCAAGTAGCACCGTCAAATCTGGATCAAGTACAAAAATGCATATTATATCTGCAGATAACTCTAACATCTCCTCTTCAGTTACGAACCCAACCTCCATGAGAACAACGGATCCACAGGGCCTCGCAGAACAGAGAAGGCGGGAGCCATTAACACGGGCGCACACATATGGTACCGCAAGGCTGGGCTCGATCCCTGAAGCCGGCCTGCAGAGAACGCGGGATACTGTGTTGATCACTCGGGTGTTCAACGTCGTAGTTCCCGAAGAGAAAGATTCCGCAGTGTCCGAGAGCATGGAGCAAGCGTCTTCAGAAGCGGTATCTCCCGACCCTTATTCTCAAGCCAGTGGCGCCGACGGGCAGCTGAAACGCAAGAAACCTCGAGCAAAGAAAACACCAGCGTTCGCGGCCTCTGTCTTGATCCAACTGCCACGGCGGAAATCCAGTTCACGGCCAGAATCGCGCCATGGTGCGTACACTCCAAGACCACTCCAAATCAACGAGTCTCTCTCAAGCTCCTATGCTTCCGACTTACAGTCATCCTGGGCTTTTCTCGAGTCTATGCCCTTATCTCTTACCTCGTCTCAAAGTTTGATAGATGCTATTGATACTCGCATCGAGGATCTAGTTGAGCATTTTGATGTGATCACCAGAGCCCTAGCCGTTATTGAGACGAAAGCCAAGAAGCGGATCTTGGAACTCCTCAAAGAGGCTGACATGGCTTCATCGACACCAGTCCCAAAACCACCAAAGGAGAAATCTATGCAGCGCACGAACGTTCGTGTGCTACGAGTGGTCCCATACGCTCTAGCCGATTCTCTAGAATTACGTGAAGCAAGTCTGCAAGCGATCAAGCGTATCTATTACGCACTAAGAATTCCGAAAGCTCTAACCGGATACGGTCTTTCAGAGGGAGGACCTTGGGTTGAAGAAGCACGATACGTAGCTCGCTTTTGTGGTGGAAGACAGCAGAATTTTTTCCTTTTCAATCTCCTTACCGCGTTTCTCGGCAGCCACACCGAATGGCTCTCTTTGCTTGGTCCAGAGTGGTACAGGCGGCGTCATCGGATGCAGCAACGGTCCAGGCAGGACGTTGAACCAATTGTGTCTCGGACGGTGTTGCTGTGTAACGACAGGGGCATCGGCCGCCGGCTCGTGTTCCTGCTAGCGTCATTTTTGCCTGGTCCTTCCCAAGTTGATATTTCAGCGTCACCCCTTCGACCTGGAACAGCCTTCTCTTTCAAGCACTCCTCATCGCAATCTCCGCCGGTAGGTCATCTTTCGAGACAGCAGTCGTTACGTCGGACCATTGGGAAAAAGACAAGAGACATTCAATGGGCCACACAAAACACAAACCAGCAAGCTTTGTCTACCAGTGCCAACTCGAATGATGCGGAGCATGGTGAGCTTGCTTTTGCTAAAGAAATCGTGAACCGGAAGCCTCAGCGCGCAGACTCTGATGTTCGCTCAATAAGGACGACACCAATGCTCCCTATTCCTATTAATGACTTGAGTCTGAAAAGGACCAGCGCAGGGACGACCTCAACTGTAACCCCTAACTTGACGACGCCAGTAGCTCATTTCTCCTCTGGATCTAGCAAGACCGAGAGCTACTTTCCACCTGGACTCGAAATCACGACCCCAGATAGTTTCGCTTCTGTGAACCTTGCTCGACATTTACGACGTAGCTCGGGCAACACGACTGAGCTCGGCAGCGAACAAAGCACCGCTTCAACGAAATGGGGATCTCTCTTGAGCGGTGTTAGCGGATTTTGGAGTAATAAGCAGAATACTACTTCTTCCACAAGCGAGACACTACCAACTTCGTCGGTGTCCCAGAGCGTGGAAATTCGGGCACCCGACAGGAGCGTCTTACATGATAGACCAAGGTCCCGCAATAGGCTCGAAGAGATGGCGGACGAGGTTGGCCAAGACAGGCAGCAATGTGATGATCAGCGTCGTCCTTCTGAGAACGACGGCTTTCGTCTATCACCGGACCTACAGGATCTACGAAGACCCAAACCCTCGGCGTTGAAAATGAAAGTCGACGAAAATGATGGCGTTGTGGATGTTGATATTCGCCTTCCGGGCTTCCTCAGCTCGAGTCCGGACTCAGGTCTTGGCTCGCCCCAACCACGAATTGCACGACACACGCCCTCGCTCACGAGTCTCGATGGGTTTGCCTCAATGCAGAGCTCGGCTTCGAATACCCATCGGCCTGGGCAGCACGACCTGAGCGCACAAAGCAATGTCGCAGGCTATTTGAGAAAGTACCACCAGGACTTTTCTCTTCAGGCAGTCAAACATTATCCAGAAGTCGAGGATGAAGTCAGAGCTTCGATGTTGGATGAGCTGACACCCGCCCACGCTCCAACCTGTGCACCGCCTCCAGAGTCCACTGGCTTGTGGGTAAATGTCTGCACAACGCTGATAGCCGACGTACGCTCTTTCTCAATCAAGCGCCTTTCATTGAAGCGAAAGATTGCCTCTGCCACTCCTGAGTCGACTCGCCGTGGATCTAAGTCAAACTGCACGGAACCAAATCATGTGACAGCTGCTCCTCTTATGCTCGTGGAGGCTATTCCTCAGACCTCCCTCAAGTTTTCGCCAGAAGAAGTGATCACATCAGAGATCGTGATGGATCTCGACATCACACTTACTGACGCGATCGAACGCATCCTCAATCGCAGTAGCACGCAGCCTTCTCGGCAGCCGTCGCCAACTAGGCAGGGTCATTCAAGGCAAGTCTCGAGTAGTACGGCTTCAACGATGCAAACACAAGCGCCGCTTTCCAAGGATGCCAATGTCAAGGATACCTTTCCTCCGGTTGCGGACTTGCCACACCAAGAGTCGCGGAGAATGGTGGTCAACGCGCTGGAAGAAGTAGTCAAGAGCGTTAACGAGGACTTGAACGGAAGTACGCACGGACGCAATATCCAGGACGACGGAAGCAGTAGCTGTGAGGGTCCTAGGCAGGCCAGACACGAGGAGAGTGCCCTCCGAGAAGGTGTCAAACAGTGGCTCATCAGTGTTGAGCATACGGATGTGTGGTAATACGTCTTTTTCTTTTTACGGCCCATTATGTGCGAATCACGACTCTGCCGTGTGGCCAACTTGACGACTTTACGACTTTGATAGAAATGATACCCGGCCCGGCGATCTACTGTCTACGGATTCATGAACGGTCTATGGCTCATAATAATGGGTGGCTCACTGGGTAAAGAGCTGGGTAGATAGTATTTCCGGGTGAATTAGATTGCTCGTCGTCAAGCCATGGTTTGCGACTGCAGTTGTACAGCGGAAGGCATCAACTTTTCAGAATTTGACAATATTTTCTGACGACGTAGTATTTATGCTGAACCTGTATTATCGTTAGCCCCTGCAGAATGACCCCATGTCTTTGTAAGCCATTACGCTCGTGTAGACGAACGAACGAGGTGCTGGAAGAGGAGTGCCGCTGCGTAAGGTACAAAACTTCATACAGAGTAACTCCTTTAGGGGAACCATAATCGCTTGTTGGGGTTTGATAGTGATGTTACGGCGAGAGGATGTGGTGGTTCATGTGATCCTTAGGAAAGGCAACGTACGCAGATGAAGAATCCCGTTACCATAACCAGCACCATTAACGCAATGAGTAAGTATGATGGCTTTGGTGAGGGACTGTATGCTAAAGAGAGGGATACGAAATGCCACATGAAGCAAAACTAATGCTTGCAAGCACAATTTCCCGTAGTTAGATATTTTACAGCAATGAGCGGACCCGCCGCGCGCAGCAGACAGGTATGTACATGCATTGGTTGGAAGCAACTATCCTATTCCCTATCGTATCTATGGATAACGAGTAACTTGGGTACACAGCGCCATTCTAGGCAACCCTAGGCTCCTCCAGGCAGTAGCAGGCAGATAACACGCTAGAAACAAGTAACCATATACTTACTGAGATCACAGTAGGTATCAGTAGGCTCCAGTAGGCTTCAGTAGGCAACTGCGAGTAGAAACCGAAACGCGGCTTATTAGCAACAAAGAGAAGTGTGAATCTGTGATATAGGGGCTTGTTGAGGGATGAAACAGTCGCTCAGAAAGTCCGACGTGCCTTCTTGCCTCCTCCCAGCGCTGCATTTTGGGACGAGTCATAGCCCAAATGTACAACAATCAAAGGGCCGTGCCAGGTGGAGGCAGTACTCCCCATCCGGCCGGTGGATAATATAGCCCGCCATGGCCTTTGAGGTCCTCCAGAAGCTCGTACTCTGACGCACTCGCATCTGTCAGACCTACACGAGGGCTTATCACCGCAAACAGCGGCTCCAAAATTGGCATTTCGAAACTGCTTCCCGACGCATCCGCGGATTTACTGTGCCAGTGCTGGGGCTGTTCCCCCTTCACAAAGCCCATTGTCTTGCCAGGGCAGCAGAACGGGACTCCGTATCGGCTAGACTAGACGCCGCAGGCGTCGCCCTCGTAGAGCAGGCTCTGCATCATGAGTAGTTCATTTGCGGTCCATTCTTCCTGCTTAGAGATGCCGTGACCCGATTTCCCCTGGCACCAATATATGAGATCTTCGATCGTAGTGCCTGTGGTGACGATCAAGAGGCCAACGATGAGGGCGAGGATCAGCGCAAAGAGACTGAAGGACTTGTGCGAAGTCCCGCGTATGACTAGATTCTGGCATAGCCATCGGTCGCTGGAGTCGTTTGAGACGTTGATGTAGGCAGTATTGGCGGCAAATCCACCGGCGCCATACGCCACCACGGCGCGCTGGAGGTGAGCCATGGTGATAGAGTGAAAATATCCCATTTCATTCTGCCACTGATTATCAGGCAGGCCCAGTCCAACGATGCCATTGATCTGTCTGCGCGCGAGGAGTGGTGGGTCTCGCGGAGCTAGTTGTTGCAGGATATTGGAGAAGATCGCTTCAACGGCAGCTTGGAAAATGCGACCATATGTGGAAGATTGCTGGGAGATGAGGTTCAAGGCTTCGACGCCATCCCTCGTTAATTGTAGCTAGCCGAGCATCGGCGTGTAGTGACTGGGAGACGAGGAAGAAGAGGGAGAGTTGCCGCTAGTACAGATTTGGTGTTGTTCAGCGCAGCCAGCGCAGCAATCGTATACGCAGCCACGAGCACGCGCCAATGGTAAGTCCAGATGTTCTCTGTCGTCCGTATCTCCGCTGTTAGCGTCGCTGCCTGCGCATAGACGAGCTCTGGCGCTAGCGAGAGCATGCCGACAGTGATGTTGAAGTGAAGGTCTTGGATGGCCTGGCTGAGTGCGCGGACAGACTTCTGGGGCGAAACGGTGCTGAAGACCGACGTGGGATGGAGCAGGAACGGGACGGGGCCTACGAGGCCGGAGGAGCTGAGGACCGTGGTGTCAGTTTCGACCAATTGACCGTTGGGGGCGATAGTGCCTGAGAGGAAAGAGTAGAGGATCTGGTGGACGGCAAAGGCAGGATATGCATCGTAAAAGCGGGGCTCGTTAGATGGGAAGATGGCGGTGTAGTTGACGGGATTTAGAAAGCTGTGGATGGATTCCAGTCAGGAGAGCTCGAGATTTGATGCACTTCGATCTCGCAAGAAAAGTGGGTGTGGAGGGAAAATTGGATAGAAGGTGGCCTACCTTGCTGTTCCCTCGGTGGTCTGCACATTATTGTTGTACGTCCTCTTAAGCGTGTACGTTGCATTGTACGATTCGCAGACGAAGAAATGCCTCTCCCACGCATCATCCAGGATAGCAGTCGAATTCGTTCCCTGATCGGTTTGGTTACTCCGGTACTCTGGCAGTAGGTACTGATACAACACCCACAAATTTCTCCTCCATCCAAGGCTTCACTGCACTGCGCGCATAATCTTCCGGATGCCCTTGATAAATATCCCCGGAGGGGTTGCTAGCCATATACCAGTTCACGTCGAATGCATTAGCTAATATAGGGTCGAAGTAACCACCGCAAGCTCCGTAGTCAAACTGCGATTTGGTGTAGAATTGCCTGGCTCGTCATTTCGCGTGAAGTCAATGCTTTCAATCACCAGAAACTTGAGGCATTTGGAACACATAAAAGTTTAGGTTCTTTGCACGGAAATTTCTGTAGGATGGAAGAAAGTAGGAAGCTTTCCATACTACCTGGTTCTCCCCTCTCCGACCATCTAGAGCTGCATAGTAGAAGTGGTGGCCGATACCAACTCCTATACCAAGAAATCTGTAGAAAAATAGGCGAAGCACCTGCTTCTGCTTCCACCAAGGCCCTCCTCTTTAAGATTCTGCGAAAGGTACGACTCGGTTATAGGCAGGGCAGGAGCTTTAGAGGGGCCATGGCTACCCTGGTGGACGTGGGGCGACACATCATCTGGATCTATCGCCGTGATCAGAAGTTGACGCATCCGAGAGTTTACAGCCCCTGCCCCTTACCCCAGCTTACCTTTACGTCATCCGACTCCCGGCGCGCTCAGGGCAGCCTTACCCGCAAGCTGGCCGACGCAGGTGCATACCCGATACCGACGATCTCCAACACTACGCATGAGCTCTGTAAACGATCCTAGCTATACGTGGTCATGCTATATTTGGCCTTTACAGTTTCGTACGCATTCTAGCAATGACGACCATTTGCTCGGGGCAGCATGATCAGCCTGCAGGCACACAGACTTTCAACAATAGCGGCAGCGTTACGAATCAAGCTGGACAACAAAATGTATATGGAAACATCTAGTCAGTACCATATGTGCATTAAATGTTCCCACAACCTGCTGACAACAAGTTCATAGCTTCCGGGGTGAAGACGACCCCCTCAAACTACTACCCTATGCTCCTCAAGCAGCCTTCAACTCTCGCGACAAACGCGATGATCCGCTCTGCCTCCCTGATACGCGGGTCGAGGTTCTCCGCCAAATAACGGCATGGGTTGACGAACATAACGAGAGCTGTATCTTCTGGCTGAGCGGCATGGCTGGTACGGGCAAGTCTACCATCGCCCGTACCGTTGCCCGCCAGTGCTATGAAAGAGGTTGCTTAGGGGCGAGTTTTTTCTTCTCAAGAGATAGGGCAGATGTCAGTCATGCAGACATGTTCTTTACAAGCATTGCTGTGCAGCTAGCAAGCGGATCAACGCATCTCAGAAGCGTTATTTGCGAGGCTATCAGAGAGCACAGCGACATTGCCAGTCAAGGTCCCCGCGACCAATGGACCCAACTTTTACTTCAACCGCTGTCTAAGCTGAAGGCCAACTCGGTCTCGTCACCATTGATTATTGTCATTGATGCGTTAGATGAGTGCGAGGGTGACAATGACATTCGTCGCATTATTCAACTCCTTGCTGAGACAGAGAACCTGGGAACTACCCGACTTCGCGTTTTCCTCACTAGCAGGCCAGAGACCCCGATTCGCCTTGGTTTTCGCGATATACGGGGAATTTTACATCGTGATCTAGTCCTCGACTCTATATCTCAGACCACCGTTGATCACGATATATCTGTCTTCTTTCGAAAAAGCTTTAGGGAGATAAGAGATGACTACGAGGATCTTCCTGCAGATTGGCCAGGTGACGAGACGCTGGCGTTTCTCGTGCAAAGAGCTGGTGGCTTGTTCATCTACGCTGCTACAGTATGCCGTTTCATAAAGGGCGACGAGCAGTGGCCACCACATGACCTTCTCGAGCTCGTCATATCTGGCAGTCGTCCTCCCGGGCTACCAGAACGGAGGCATAGTGCTCCTTCTAACCCCCCAACGTTTGAACTCGATAAGATGTATCTCCAGATCTTAAAGCACCGGTTCAGGAAGGTGCTCGACGAACGGGAGAGGCTGAAGCTGTCCCAGATATTTAAGCAAGTTATTGGCTCCATTGTTATCCTCTCCGAACCCCTCTCTCCCACTGCTCTTGCCGGACTGCTTGGCTTACGAAAGGAGCTCATCAACCAAAGATTGCGGCATTTACGCTCCGTTATCCATGTCCCAGAGGGTCCAGGTCTTCCTATCCGTCTATTGCACCCTTCATTCCGTGACTTCCTCATCGACGAGCAGAGGTGTTGTGACAAAGACTTCTGGGTGGATGAGAAGATGGCACATGATGCATTGGCCCAGAACTGCCTCAAGCTTATGGACACTTGGCTCAAGAGAGATGTTTGTGACCTCCACGCTCCAGGTGCCCTTACGAGTGAAGTTGACCGCACCCGAATAGAGGAATGCCTTCCCCCAGGGGTTCAGTATGCATGCCTCTATTGGGTCCAGCATCTTCAAAAGAGTGGTGCTCAACTCCATGATAACGACCAAGTCCACAGCTTTCTCCAAAGGCACTTCCTCCATTGGCTTGAAGCCCTTAGCCTGATGCAAAGCTTGTCAGGGGGTGTGGTCATGATAAGGACGCTGGGGAATCTGCTTGCTGTGAGTTTCTCCTGCTATAGTGCAATATTATACACCATCGGCTAACTGAGTCTAGTCAAACCAAAACAACGCCTCAAATTTCCTCGCCATGATTCAAGACGCCAATCGCTTTATCTTATACCACAGATATATCATTGAAAGAGCGCCTCTTCAAATATACGCGTCGGCACTTGTGTTTAGCCCTACTATGAGTGTAATAAGAAGCCTCTTTCAGAATGAAAATCCATCATGGATTGAAACTAGTTCAGGAGCAGAGCAGAGCTGGAGCCACTGTTTACAGACGCTCGAGGGCCATACAGGCTCGGTCTACGCCGTCGCCTTCTCGCACGACGGCCGGCAGCTCGTATCTGCGTCCAACGACTACACCGTGCGGCTCTGGGATGCCGAAACGGGTGCTCATCAATCGACGCTCAGGGGCGTGGCCAGCGCCGTCGTCTTCTCGCACGACGGCTGGCAGCTCGCGTCTGCGTCCAACGACCATACTGTGCGGCTCTGGAATGCCGAGACAGGTACTCATCAGTCGACGCTCAGAGGCCATACAGGCTCGGTCAACACCGTCGCCTTCTCACACGACGGCCGGCGGCTTGCCTCTGCTTCCCATGACCATACCGTACGGCTCTGGGATGTCGAGATGGGTACTCATCAATCAACGCTCAGGGGCCTTACACGCTGGGTCAACGCCGTCGCCTTCTCGCATGACGGCCGGCGGCTCGTATCTGCGTCCTACGATCACACCGTGCAGCTCTGGGATGCTGAGACGGGTGCTCACCAATCGACGCTCAGGGGCCATACAGGCTCGGTCAACGCCGCCGCCTTCTCACACGACGGCCGATGGCTCGCGTCTGTATCTGAAGATAGAACCGTACGGCTCTGGAATGCCGAGACGGGTGCTCATCAGTCGACGCTCAAGGGCCATACAAGCTCAGTCAACGCCGCCGCCTTCTCGCATGATGGTCGACGGCTCGCATCTGCGTCCAACGATCATACCGTCCGGCTCTGGGATGCCGAGACGGGTACTCATCAATCGACGCTCAGAGGCCATACAGGCCCAGTCAACGCCGTCGTCTTCTCACACGATGGCCGGCGGCTCGCGTCTGCGTCCTACGATCACACCGTGCGGCTCTGGGATGTCGAGACGGGCGCTCATCAATCGGTACTCAGGGTCAATACAGGCTCGGGCCACGCCGTCGTCTTCTCACACGACGGTCAACGGCTCGCATCTGCTGCCGGTGATTTTGCCGTGCGGCTCTGGGATGCTGAGACAGGTGCTCATCAATCAACGCTCAGGGGCCATACAGACTCGGTTAACGCCGTCGTCTTCTCGCATGACGGCCGACGGCTCGTGTCTACGTCCTACGACGACACCATGCGGCTCTGGGATGCCAATACGGGTGCTCATCAATCGACGCTCAGGTGCCATACAAGCTGGATCTATGCCGTTGCCTTCTCGCATAGTGGCCGGTGGCTCGCGTCTGTGTCCGACGACCACACTGTGCTGCTCTGGGATGTCGAAATGGGCACTCATCAATCGACGCTCAGAGGCCACACAGGCCCGATCTACGCCGTCGCCTTCTCACACGACGGCCGACAGCTCGTGTCTGCGTCCAACGACCACACTGTGCGGCTCTGGAATGCCGAGACGGGTGCTCATCAATCGACGCTCAGGGGCCATACAGACTCGGTCAACGCCGTCGCCTTCTCACACGACGGCCGACGGCTCGCGTCTGCATCCAACGACCATACTGTGCGGCTCTGGAATGCCGAGACGGGTACTCATCAATCGACGCTCAAGGGCCATACACGCTCGGTCGACGCCGTCGCCTTCTCACACGACGGCCGGCGGCTTGTATCTGCGTCCTACGACCACACTATGCGGCTCTGGGATGCAGAGATGGGCGCTTATATACAGACAATCGAGCCTGGCACATTTCTTGCCAAGCTATCATTTAGTTGTGATGGGTCAGTCCTCAACACTGAAATAGGTCCTTATGATATTCGCAAGCTTAGATGGTCTTCTTACGGTCTAACAGGCGATCGTTCTTGGATAACCTGGAATGGTAACAATATTCTGTGGCTTCCTATAGATTATCGATCTCGGCATTCGACAGTTCAAGGAGGGACTATCGCTACGCTTTATTGCGGCCAAGTGGTCATCATCAAATCTAAAGAAGGTGTCAACCCCCTTGACAGATAGGAAAGTTTGCAAAATTATGCTAGACTCCGTAAAGTGAAGCTTCGTCTCTCATGTAGCCCGGTCAGTACAGAAACGGCTTACTCTTCCGCGAATCGATGCAACAGAGGCTTACCTTGACTCGAGCCCGACCAAGAGAGCGAGAACCCACTTGCACCAGGACCGACCTAGCCACTTTTGGAGCCCTGAGGAGATATGGGCCCCTACTCTCTACATTACCGCGTGGCGGCAGCTTCGTTTGTGGCAAACACTCCTCCAACAATCACTGGCTACCAGTGGTGTACGAGGCGTAGCCAATTCTCTTCGCGTTGTCGACCAAACATAGTAGATGAGGAAGATACGCAGCGGAAGTATGTGGGCAGGTTCGCAATGGGAGGGCTTTCCGAGAGAATAGATCGTGCGAGTAAACTGTCGAATATAGGACGCGGACTTTTAGAGCAATCGAACTCCAGCCAAGTGGCATTGTGCACCGGTTCCGCGTACTCGAGGAATTTCCTCAAAGTCACAATCCGAAAGCGAGCCAAAGACAGGATGCTTCCCCCAACTTCTCCATGGTCACTCCAAGAGTCGAGATCCCAAAGCCAGCCCTTGCGAGAAATCTTGGGTCGCCTTGCACCGGAGTAGCTGCCAGGGTCGCTTTGAATTTTGTGTCGTCTGTGCGACATTTTGCGATCTCCTCCCTGGCTAAACTGGACGGCTATACTAAGGCAGTATTGACAACTCCCACATCCATCCTGCGGCACAGACGGCTCGTCGCCGAATGACGCGCCAGCTCACGGCTAAGGTTACCGCTGGTGGTGATGAAATCGATCACTCATTGAATGTGGTCCTTGTCCTCTTTCTCCTTCTCCTCAATGCGCTTGCGGATTAAGCTGCAGACGCTGCTCTGGGCCAGCCCTTCTTCAGGTACGATCTCATTCTCCTACAGCGTTCGATTTTGCAGAACTTTTAGGGCCCGCCTAATGACATGTGAGATGCAGAAGCTCGTTCGGCACAGCTTGCAAGCAGTGAACCTGTCAAAAAGTCTGAGTCTATCACAGGGCTGAAGTATTGCATAATTGTGCCATGGGCTTTTGTTGAAAACCGGCGTCTCCTGCTAAGCTATTACCGCATGAGGGAAGTCGGGCTTCCCATAGCCTATAAAGCTTCTGGCCAATTTGCCATAAACGGCTGTCTGAAGCACATTGGGACCCGTTCTCTTGCCTCATTCATAGAACCAGATTCACCTCGCCAATCAGACCTTGACTCCAGCTAAATGGAGCAGATCTTTCTACATGCTAAATATCACCATGATGTCGAGGTTTGCGTTGGTCCTACAGCACTCCAACCGGCGCTCGCACTGGCAGTGCCCATCCCACCAGCTCCACTCGGCATCGTCCTCGCATTCACAAAATCCACCAAGTCAAAGAAACTCTTCTTGTAGTTCCTCACCTGCGTCGTCCGGTTCACAGTCTGCAGTCCGAAATGCGCGTTGTAGTCGCCGAATTCCCAGTTGTCGGCAAAAGACCACGCCAGCGCCCCCAAGACATTCACATTATCTTCCCAGATAGATTTGAGGATCTCGGACATGAAGGAGAGATAATAGGTTGAGCGGGGCGTGTCGAAGAGCTGATCCGGGAGGGCTTTGTCGGCCTCGTCCCAGACGGGGAAGCCGAATTCCGAGACGATGATTGGGTGTTGGAAGGTGTTCCAGAGGTAAGAGAGGCAGGTGCGGAGGTAGGTCGGGGTGGAGTAGACGTACGATTGGGAGCGGTAGCCGATGTCCCAGCCGAAGGTTGTTAGGGTGGACTGGTCGACACAATATGGGAAGAGTGGATCAGAGATGTTGGCGGTGCATGCGGCGATGCCCTGGCTGGGCGGAGAGATAACTGTCGCTGTATAGGGGTCGATGCCAAGGAAATCTGCTGTTCCGTTGAGGTATTCGAGGTCCGCTGCCGTGAGAGGAACGTAGTCTGGAACGATTTGCTTGAACACGTCGGGGTAGTCGATACCTAGGTATATCGGATTGCAGAATGTAGCAAGTTGGAAATCGTTGAAACGATTGGCGGCATCAACATGAGAAGAACTAGACGGGTCAAGCGGTACGCCAAAGTTGTCGCTGAACTTCATTCCCATCTTCCCAGTCCCATTGATCTCTTCATGGTAGAAGTGATAGAGCCGGGCATGGGCCTTGATGACATTGTTGACGGAAAGTCCATTGTATGAGCAGAGGAATGGCTCATTGAAGGTGAACCAGATAGGCACACGATCTGCAAAGTGGGTGAGGACGACTTTGCCGTAGTTCACGAATGCATCCTGAAAGGTTTCGTTTTGATATCCGCCGTTCACAGTGCCAATCAATGGTTTGTCTGCCGCAGTGCTCAGATTGCTGCCAAAAAACTGCAACGGGGTGTCGAAATGGAACATCGTCACGGTTGGGATCATCCCTTTCTCCAGGACGTAATCCAGCAGATCGCTATAGTGGTCGATTGCTTGTTGATTGACCGGCGTTCCCTCCAAAGCGAACGGCAGGATTCGGGTCCAAGCAAGGCTCAGGGAATAGTATTTCACACCCATTGCGGCCAGACGCTCGATATCCTGCTTATAGAGGTAGTAGTTCTCGTTGGTTACGTAATCCCTCGGCTGACTACCGGTGATTGCGATTTCCAGGAGTGACGGCGTCTTCCCTTCTTCGGCGACGGCGCCTTCAATTTGTCCCGCGGATCCAGCGACGCCAAACATGAAGTCCTCAGGAAAATAATAACAATCTGTTGGCCCGAAGTAATCGCGCGGTGGAAGCACGAGCTCACTGGATGGCACTGGAGTTGGAGATACAGTCGTGCTGTACAGGCCTGTGTAGGTGAAATCCTCGATGTAGGCATTCTGCCATAGCTTCGTCCACGCTGCATTGCCGTAGGGGTCTGAAGTGTCTGTAGCAGTGACGGAGGCATTAGGGTTCCAACTTCCCCAAGTCGTGGTTGACAAGGAGGGAACCAGCGAACTCAGAGCTGAGTATGGTGGCGCATATGTGAGTGTTGTCGTCGGGGCTGGAACAGAGGTCGCATAACGGTAAGTTTCACACTGGGTATAGGCGAATGAAGAGATTGCAAATGAAAGAGAAGGAAGGGTAGGGGTAGCAGGGCATTGCGGTCTCGCAGTGGGACCAGTTGTAGCAATGTAAAATTGCTGAGCAAGAGCAGGAGCGGAAAAGCGTAGAAGGGCAAATATCGAAAGACCAATAAGGCCCAACATTTTCAACATGAGAGACGCGATACTTTCCCGTGAGGTTTTGAAACGGCTAGAGCGTTCGTCGTCCTTTTTACATACAACCTTCTGAGCCGGCATCGGGTCGCCAAGGTCTCCACAATGTGTCTTACATGAAGCAAGCTTCTCTGCTCGGGGTTGCATTGACAGCGGTATTGACCGGCCCAAAATCCACCATGGAAGATGGTTTATGTGCTTGCAGGAAGGAAGGCTTGTTACTAATTTTGGGGCTTACCGTAGCCTACATACCCCAGCCGCCGCCCCTGAGAGGCCTAACCACGAGAACCTTTTCAGTCACCAGCTGAAAGCATCATGATAATCCAAATTTTGATGAGCAATTGCCAAGGGTCCCAGCAAGCCCTAGGACTGTCTGGGGTCTGCAATATGGGCCCAGCTAAGAAAAATTGATAACCAAGTGAGTCTCGTTTTAGAATTGAGCCGCAACGAAACAATTGCAGATAGGAGACGTTTAGTCTTCAGCAGTCCTTATAGCAGGAGGGCCTATCTATGAACTATTTGCGACCTACTTTGATCGATTGTGTAAAGACACACAACAGACTGCCAGATTCTCAGCCTCGATGGTGACCGCAGAAAGCTGTTTGTGAAATTTGAGAAGGATGATTTTCAGTTTTGACAATTGGTAGAGTAGGCGGCGATTTACTCCATCCGAGCCTCAGTCCTTCTCCCTTGTTAACCAGCAGCCGGCCTTTGCCGGTCGTGTGCTACGTGAGTGGGCTTGTACTACGGACAAATCGGTCGTTGCACATTGAAAAGTAGCTTTCCCACCAGTTCCCTCTCTGCTCGGTGATGCCTTTGTTACCAATACAAAAATGGGATTGTCAATGGCTCACATTGGCTATCCTCTAAGTCTAAACATAAGACCCCTGTGGTTCTCCTTCTCTTTGCACTCGATCACAGAAACATGTGGTATAACCGTTGAAGTTTCCGGCGTGATACCTACGGCCTCCTCGGCACCAACCCATTCGCGGACTCTTTTCAAGGAGTTATACACATTGGAATAGATCTGCCCACCATCGTCATTGTCGGCAATTTCATCGTCATCCAAGTCTAAGTCCAAGCTTGGCCATTCCTCAACCCGATCCTTGTCCCAGAAGAGAGGTAAAAGCCTCCAAAATTTGGGGATTATATCGAAGGATTTAAGTTTGTCGCTTTCTGCGCGTGGATTGAGCATACTGCAGGGGAATATACCGGCTGCCTGAGGAATTGGTAGGGCGCATCTGTAGCCATCGCGCTCTTTACACTGTGTGTACTGTCAGACAGGAGTACACTGAGGTACCAGACAATATGAACGGACTGCATATCGTGGGGCTGTCTTGATCCTGAGAGTCCCGAATCCCGGAATCGCTGGGTCCCTGTTAACAGTGAGTATGTCTGCAGTCGATTTGGTTTAGAATCTTAGCAACTCACATTGCAACGCTATGAAAGCTAATGGATCCTCATAGCCAAGAATAACCTCCTCTTCCCATTTGGCGACAGATTGTAAGCGGTTCATATCGGCAAGCTGACAGCAAGCCCAGAAGGCAGGGGAGATAGGAGCGTTGTTGATTATATCCTTGATTTGGATTAAGAGCTCGGTGCGCTCCAGTGAGCGTATGTTGTAATCCTCATGTTGAAGTTACCAGATCCCGTTTCAGACATAGTAGCCTTGCCCTGTCGTGGTCTCTTGGGGCTTTTAGAGGCGGACTCGGTTTCAGACGCAGCAGCCTTGCCTTGTCGTGTTCTCTTGTGGCTTTTAGAGGTAGACTCGGTTTCAGACGCAACAGCCTTGCCGTGTCGTGTTCTCTTGGGGCTTTTAGGGGATGCTTTCTTTGACGAGCCGGCCATTTGAAGCAGTTGTGTACCCTCAGAACGAAGTGGGCGAAGAGAATATGAGGGCAGTGGTGCTTGCTAGTGGACCTTTATGATGGAATTTGGTTTGTGTGTACAGCAAGGAGAGTAACCGAGGGGTTTGCCAACGACACTCTTGTGATTTTCGTATCGAAAAGCCAGCTGCCCGAGAATCAGCTTTCTGCTAATTTGCCCAATAGATCAGTCACCTCCACCACCTCGGTACCAAGCTCTGACTCATTCGTCAATGTCCCTCAACTAAGCCTCCCAGTGCGGAGCCCAAATCAATTCGACTACCATCAGGGTAACATCTCTTGTACGATCACCTTAATGATCTCGTTCTTCAACAAAGGTGACTCGATTGACCGATCATTTAATGAGTAGAGAGGTGTATCTTCGTGTGGTTATTGTTAGGACGTTGGCCAATAGCGCACACAACATTGTTGATGGAAGAAAAAGGTCATCGTGGGTTATCAGAGTGTGGGTAGAGGAGGATTAGGACGGTCATCGTAGCTTCTAGGAGGATAAAACTCCCGTCGACCGACTCTAGGAAGCTCTTCACGCCTGACCGGGAGAGATAGGAAACTTTGAATTGGAACCTGCGGGGTGGGGTGGTCGTGGTGCGGAGCGACGGAGCGCTCTTGGAGGCGTCACGCGCTCTCGGCCCGTAAAAGGTGACTCCGGCATTTGTAAGTTGCCATAACTACTCCATTCTAAAAGCCTCTTCGGACGGTCTTCCTCAACGTCGTAGGATGGAGGGTTCGGTGCCCGGGATATACTGTATGAGATGCGTTTAGCACTTTAAGCAACGTCAAACGTTAACAGTGTTTCGGCCCCTAGTACAAATATTTCGCCCCAGCATTACAAAGCAGGGTTCTTGAATCAGCCAATGAGTGAAAATCTGACATTACATTCGACAGGCCAGCATTTTCTACATAAATCCTTGAGCGTGTCATCAGGATAAACATGAGGCTCCAACGATATCAAGGTAGCTGATCATCATCTTTCATCTCCATCTTTCACTTGCGCCGTGAATATTGCAAAGGTAAGGTCCAACTTCACAAGACAGTCCCTATTCTCGGTCCCTTCTTATCTGAGCCGACATTTTCGAGTGGAGGTATAGTTTGCCTAGTCTGCCATACAGGGTCAACTGCCGGAACAGAGGACTCTTCGTTATGCCAGGCAGCGAAGACCTGGAATTGCTCTAGAAGGATGCACTTGCTGCATATGAAAAAGAGACTGACCGAAAGCTCAATCATGATGCTTTATTTCGGCGGTTGGAGTCTACAGATGACCTCCTCGAGCAGATTGAGTTAGACGGGCGAGCCTTTCATGACTGGCGCAACAAGCACCGCAAGTTATGGTCCTCTCTGTCTGCATTCTTAGCGCCAATCACCGCCATTGGGGGGATTGCATTGGTTGCTGCGTCAAACTTTCCACCCGAAGCGGCTGTTTTAGGCAGTATCCTTTATCTGATCAAGGTGAGGGCATCGCGGCCTCAATGCTACAGGTTTGACCTAACTTCGTACAGTCGTGCGAGCAAGCGAGCAATGCTTATGATTGGGTTGAGCAAATATTTGCGGAATTGCAAGAATTTTCGGATCGATTGACACAGTACGCCAAGAGCGAAATAGATGCCATCTTGAGGAAGAAAGTCATAGCAATTCTGACGTTGTATGGACTCTCCTACCTACTGTCGACAGATTTAGACGCTGATATGGAGTTAGCATAGTTCGTATCATTGGAAGGTCAGAGTTCTCGTCAAAGAAAAGCTTCCAGACCTGGACAAGCTGACAATGACACATCAGGTCCGAAGTTCTGATCAGGGAGAAGAGGTTTCGTAAGCCATTGAAATCTTTTTCAGGCCCATATTTGGAGCTTATTTGAGCAAAGGAGAATATCTTCGCGTTACCTTTTTGGGGAGAGATGACAAGACCAAGGCTTTACTTGATGACTTGAACCAGTCCATGAAGAACGAACAAAGTTATGTGCTGGCGGTCACATACGCGTCTTCGAAGGCCACCGAAGAGATTGCGGGTAGAACAGAGAGAACAGTTGGGAAGACAAGTGAAGATGTGCAAAGATTGACCCAAACTGTAGAGAGTCTCTCGGCCGCAGCCAAAGGTATCACCAGTATCGTCAAGGCCTCGTAGTGGACGACCGCTGCTGACACGTTACTCCAGAGAGCAAGGACAAAGAAGCCGAAAAGGAAGACGATGAGGTGTTGAAGCACACTCTTGAAGATATGTCGGCAACAAAAGATGTGGAGGAGCATTTCTCCACTTACCGCAGGAGTCTGCTCAAGGGAAGCGGAGCTTGGTTGCAGAAGGAGCCGCTTTTCGATACCTGGATTGGCCAGAGGGCACCCATTTTATGGGTTTTTGGAGGACCTGGGGCAGGAAAGTCTTACCTTTCTACCTGGACTATCCTGCGGCTTATTGAACTACATGACCAACGCCTTGATTATGGGGATGGGGTCTCCGTGAGCTACTTTTACATCAAAGAGAACAAGGAGATTCTACGCGATCCCAACGTCATTCTAAAGACTCTCGCCTGGCAAATCACACTTGTCGACCGCCTATTCAGAAAGCACGCGGCTGGCGTCTGTAAATCTCCCAGATCCACCATCACTGCAGAGGATACATGGGAGAATCTGTTCCTCGACTTCTACAAATCAGACCGTGCTCGAGATAGGCATGCAATCATTGTCCTCGACGGCTTAGACGAAGCGCCACCTGCGGCGAGAATGACTCTTCTGGGCTTCTTACGGAATATTGTGGCTGCGGGACGCGCTACCACCCGGGCTCGCATACAGGTTGCGGTCTTCGGACGTTCGACTCTAAGGGGTGACATGCATTTCAGGAGGGAGGAGAAGTACATCGAGGTTTCTTCAGTCAAAAACCGGAATGACATTGACAGCTACATACAAAAGCGTCTAGAAGAAGTCGAGTTGCTTAAAGAGCTCCGCAAAGCAAAACCGAACGGGCTTCAACAGGCAAACAAGACTGGAAAGCGCATTAAGAAGAAGGTTTTGGATGGCGCTGATGGCGTTTTTCTCTGGGCGAAACTGCTCTTGGATCAGATCATTAAAAAGGACCTCATACAAATCGAAAAAATACTCGAAAATCCGCCGGCGAATTTGGATGAAATGATCTGGTCAGTGTTCGATCGACTCGCCAAAGACCAGGATATGGACCATGAGAGCGTCAGGAGAATGCTTGCTTGGGTGGCGTACGCCCGTCGCCCGCTTTTCTTTGGTGAAATTGACCTCATCCTCAGTCTTCCCATACGAAGACCAAATTTTCTTCTCTGGGCAAGTCTGCGCGGCAGGTTTGCCTCGATCTTCGACTTAAAATTCCCTAAAGGCTACGATCCTACAGATGACGATGATGCGACTTCAAACCTGAAAGAAACTGATTTGGATGACGACGATCAAAGCACACAAGAAGAGGAAGATGCCCCTGCCTTTGATTTCACTGGTGATGACGACGAGGGTGAGGACAGTGAAAATGATTTTGGATCGGCGGATACAGGTGTCCTCTCCGTGGAAGCTAATCGTGGTCTAGAGAGTCTTACCGTTGGCGATTCTTCTAATGACCGTCGCGAATCTCTCCACATTTTCTCTGATGGGCAGTTGAAGACCGTTGTCACTTTTAGCCATCAACGTATCAGAGACTATCTCGTCCGGGAAGGCTCTGCTGAAACTAGAAGAAAGCCAGCCATGGATATCTACCCCGACATGCAGAGAGTGCAGCTTGACATCACAATGACCTGCTTGGAGATACTACGTCTTGGCCTTGCGATGACAGGCGATACTCGATACTTGGTTGACTACCCGGCCAAACACTTCGTTTGGCATCTCGAAAGCATCGATATGAAGGCTGTGGGAGATGAGGACAAACAACAGATCTTGGATGGTCTCTACTGGCTTTTCCACGAGCCAACAGGCATCAAACCCTTGTTCATAGCAGCTGGTGACGGTGAGGATGATGGATACGACGTGTTTTGGCGCACATGGCTCGCGAGCAATAGACACACTCAAGCACTAAGGGTATGGTTCGGTGAAAGTGAGAGCGTGGCATCTGGATTTGGTGACGACGCAAAAGCCTGGATGAAATCGGCTTCAAGGTCGATAAAAGAGCTACTCAGACCACTCGCCATGGCCGTAGCGACTCAATGGCTCACAAAGCCTGGATATGACAGTGAAGAATATCTCAACAAGTCAGAATTCCTGGTCTGGATTTTGCAAGGCTATTTTGGATTGGTAGGATCTACGTTTCCCGCAAGTCAATGTCGACCAATGAGCTGACACTTTGTATAGGATGATGATGGAGTTCTTGGGAATGAACTTCGTGATTTTGCTTGGTACAAAAGCGACTTTGAAAATATCCCCGCCGAGCAGCTGCAACGCTTGGTGGAATGGGCCCAGCTTGAACAGACCACCCACTGGCACACTGGTCTTGGATGGATCATGATGGAAGGCTATTACTACGAAGAAGCCATCACTCATTTCAAAGAGGCCTTGGATCAGGATTCGGACGCCTGGGTTGCCAAAGAAGGCCTTGCTCGTTGCCTTGGTGAGCAAGGGCTGTACAACGAGGCAATCGAATGGATGGAAAACGCAATTGAAAGCCTCCCATCGAATATGAGCTGGTTGGCCGGCTATCTTTGTCCTCGTGTTGCCGAGTGGAAGCGTGCTACGGGGGACCACGAAGGCGCCTTCGAAGCTGCAGAGCGTGCTTACGCTGCGGAAGGGGCAAGTGCTTTGGCACAGCTGCGATATCTAGAAGCTCTCGATGCGTCCAATTTCTCCGACGTCATTATTCAGGTAATTGAGGAGCTGGATGGATGGAAGGTGCTTGAAAAGGACTACTCCTATCTCGTTCGATTTTTCGTACTCGGCTACAACGCATACGATGAGATTGGCAAAGCTTGCCGAGCTCGAGGGAAGCCTGAATTCGTATTGGCTGCCATGGATAGAGCCGTGACTTTGATTGACCAGTCGGACAACGAAAGCATGAAAATCTGGCTACCGGCTCAGGTTGCAGCTTTCCGGTACGATTACTATGACCAAGTGGAAGAGCCAATGCAATTATGGGAAACTGCACTCAAGCGAATAGATGCGGAGATTCTGCTGTGCAAAAATCATCGGCAAAGATACGAAAGATATACTCCAATCGCCTTGTCATGCTCTATTTCGACGCTGCGGTTGCTTCGCGAAATGCAGGGCCAGACTCTGCTCAGTACGCCACGAAGCTCAAGGGACTCTCGGTTGTCACCGAGACAAGTGCAGACGACGATGATGCTTTTGATTTCTATGGTACGGGCTATGCCTCGATGCTGTGGGGCCGCTGGCTTCGAGACTACCAGGACGCCGAGGAGGGCGTTTGGAGAAAATGTTTCAAGGCTAGGGCGCTTGAAGAGATGGATATGTTGGACGACAATGACCCATCCAATGATACGCGAGGGCTTCACTCGCTCGCTGTCACCCTTCTCCAAGCAGGAGACAGAATTAATGCCGGCGCCATCCTTGCCGTTCTGTTCAAGCCACTGGAAGATCTCCCAACCCAACAGGTAGTAGAAGATGGCAATTCCGACCTCGCTAATGGCGGCAATGGCGAGACCGACGAGCAAGATGGTGATCCGCAAACGCCATCTGTGACGGACGGCGGGGAAACCAATGAGTTACCCAGCGAACGAACTTTAAAGAGCGAAGCAGCTATGCTTAAAGCCGGGGATATGAGTGTGGTCAGTCCTCAAGCACCGCAAATCACTGAGACCAGGACGGTATTCGGGCCAGAAAACATAGACGACACAACGACGCAGCCTTTGGCACCAGTGACCAAGCAGACAACATCTCAGCTGAAATTGCAACTCGGCAATTCCTGGATGTACACGTGCGACGGCTGCTTCCGTGACCCCCAAGATGCAGGTGAGATGTATTTCTGCGAGATCTGCCTGAATAGGAACTACTGCGGCGACTGTCTTCCGAAGGTCAAGGAATCTTCTCTGTGGTCCAGGCAGTGCAACCCCAATCACACACATTACCGTGCTTGGCCGATACCAAGTGACGCGAGGGATATGGCTGTGGAATGGGTCGAAGGGGAGGCTGCGCTAAGAATTGAGTGGTTAGAAAAGTTGAGGAAAGAGTGGATGACTTAAATGGCAGAGAGTCAAGGCGTCCGGCCCGCGTTGTCAGTCACGCAGAAGCGTTTGTAACCTCATTTGGCGGGTAGAGTAGGTCCACGTGTACGCCTTATGCAATGTAATCAATTCAGGATAGAGATTGCCTAATATCTTGCTAACCATTCTGAATACTGTGACCTGCATGCTCCGCGCCTTAGTTGATTCGCTGGCGGGCTTTGCTGTGCCAACCAATCATGAGGTGCAGGAAGGCTGCGGGCCTGAGGCTGACTTTGCCCCTCAAGCCCTCGAAGTTGAATCTTGGCCTTTCCCATTGCTCATCTTTGATTTCTGGCCACTTCCTGCTCAGTCGTTATTGCTATTGTCTACTTCAAATCCTCTATCAACCCAACTGTCAACGCAGTTGACTGCTCACGCTAGCTAGCACGATAGCATCCCCTGAAGCCTCAATGGTCGTATTTTCGTGGCCGACAGTTGACGATGGCTTTTGGTAGTAGCGGAATGGGCGACACCAACTACGAAGATGTCAATATGGACAGCTCGGAATATTCTGATGCTTATTCTGAAGGCATCGATTCAAGCTCTTCCTTCCACGGATTGTCTATGAGCGAAGACACCGAAGCTACAAGCATCAGCAGTTCTGCACTAAAGGTTCCGGGAAATTCCCCGATTATGCAGCTATGCGCACGCAGCTCAATAGGCCCGGAAACTCGGAGGTTGAGTGCTATGAATCATTGTGTCGATCCAAAGTTGACATCTATTGGTCCAACGCTACCCAATGAGCATATTACGTTAGGCCCCTGGGACTGGAGTGACGAGGAAGTTACCGCTCCTCGTGAGGTGGCTTCGCAGGGGGTCTCCATCCTTTTCCCAACATCACAGCTCCCAGACCTCGACCAGCACTGTCCAGTGAACGACTTTGACATCGCTTTCCACCATAATCCGTGGCTGCATACTTGGGTAACGACAAATCCGGACAGATTGCCGAATGAGGGAGAACTAGCAAGCCTCAAAATGCTTTCGCAGCTGCCGGAAACGGAAATCACAGCCTGGGTGAAACAGCTCGCAGCCTGGTTGCACCAGCACGTCTCTTTTGAAACGGTCCCGGAATCTATTCCGGCAGTCGCTGGTATGGAAGAGACTCCGCGTCAGAAGTGTGTGCAGCGATACAGACCAAAATGCCGCAGATCTCAGCGCCGCTTCAGGTACATTGAGGCGACGCGAGATGAGACGAGAGTACTAGAATGCACCCATGGATGTGGCCAGTCGTTTGACGCCACAGGCCAATGGACGCGCCACGAACGATATAACATCGAGGAATGGAAGTGCCATGAATGCAAATTTATGTCGGCGAGGAAGGACAAGTTGCTGAAACACCTACGGCAGCGCCATAACTTCTACAGTGCTGTCAGGAAGTTTCACTGCCACCAGCTGCTTCACCCTAAGACCCGGCCCTGTGGATTCTGTGGAAAGTCATTTGACAATTGGCCTGAATGGTTAAGTCATGTGGCCGCCCATTTTCAAGGACGCATAGCTGGTGGGCCTTGGACGATGGCTCGGTGGAATAAGGCGAACGATATTAGCTTCGATTTTGGCGACAGCGGTGATGATGGTGACGACGATGATGATCAAGGTCACGACGATGAAGACGAAAGTAGCCTTGACGACGACAGCTCGACAGCCGACATGAGCGGTCATCCAACAACCAAGGGTGGAAGAGCCTCTTATGGCGGTGGCTCGAATTCGTCCTCTAGATCATCTGGCAGTTCCAGACCCGCTTCGTCGGGCAGTCGCAACTCAGGTGTCCAGAGAGCTTCCGACACTAGAACCAGGTCCTTCGATGAAAGGGCATGCCGCAGTGCCCCAGTGGGTAATAGAAGTTACAGACATGCTCTAGAAATTGCTCGCCGCGATGATGTCGATGATAATTCATCATTAGGCTTGCGAAGAGTGAGCATCAGCAATACAAAATGCCAAGACCTGCAGAGTCCTTTCGAAGCAGGAGCCGGGTACCAAGACCCTGCAAACCATTCCATCGCAGCTCGTGCAAATCATGCATCAGGGGGACTAGCTGTCAAATCTGCGCCAGAAGAGGACAGTACGGTGGGCACGCCACCTATCGGCAAAATCATCGCAGCTAGGCCTGAAAAGCGTGAAAGCTTGAATCTCAGGTACATCACACCTGTTTTCATTTACTCTTTCCCAGATAGCAGATATGAGCTCGGAGGACCCTCCCGCCAATATCGTCGTTACACAACGAATGAAACCGAGCACGGCGGCCTATCCAAATTCCCAGACAAGGATTATGAGTACCATGAAGACACGTTGGCAGGAGAAAAAGAGAGAGGTGGAGACATGAATTACCATCGTTCGGCTGAGCAACGGTACTTTTACTGCACGTACTGTCCATTCGAGACGAAGCAAGAGTGGAAATACAAGCAGCACGTAAAGGAAAAGCGTGGTAGGCAGTACGGCGGAGACAAGGGGAATGCCAGACCATCCATGACGCCATGGCAGACACGACAGACACCTGACTTGAGACTGTTCCCTTCTGCAAAGGATCCTGCACCTACGGAAGTGGGATTCAGCCCAGTCACTCGCGGCCCTACCCGACATAGTGTTGATTCCCAGAGAAGCCGAATTCCTGATGGTTGCGGAGTTCGAGGGCTTTCCTCATTGATCGTTCTCCAACGCCCGATTCTCTCTGTCAATCAGCAAGCTGGTGTCTCAGCATTGACTCTGGACATAAGCAACATTCTCTCATTATCCAGGAGAGTATCCATGCTAATTAAACTGCTCAAGAGTCCCAACGAGACGGTTGCAGCGTACGAAAATTGGTACGACTTGGTTTGTCGTACTCTGCTCAGCCCGGCTCAGGCCTGGCTCAGCTTCGGCTCAGGTCTGCTCACCTTGCTCACGCGCCGCGGCGCAGTCAAGACTTGACCCTGTTTTTCAGGCTCTCCCTTTCCTTATTTCCCTCTCTCCGGCACCGTTATATGAGATAGAAGAATGTGTACACTGTATCGAGTTTCTTCCATTCCGAGATGGGGATCGCGCCGATGCCCAGTCGATACAAGGGTTTGCAAGTCGCATCTAGGGTCGGTGGACCGCCGCCGAGGACCAGCCCGAGAACAACAGTCTCATCATTCGCCCATCGCTCATCACTCCTCCGCCAGCTCATGACTGAGAAGCTGGGGTCTGCATGTTTATCCCATGCGTACTCCAGCAGGGATGCGAAGTAGACTCCTCTTTCTTCAGGTACTTCTGCCAAACCGCCGCAGTGGATGGACGCGGCCCCGATCTCGTCGACGTCGTCGACGTTCATCAGGGACACAGGTGGAAACCCCACGTCGGCGGTCTTGACCCAGTCTCTGGCGAGTTTGACCTGGGCGATCTTGGCCATGAGGAGCAGGACGCCGTTGGGGAGGCCCTTTTGGTGAGTCTTGACGGTATCGTAGAAGGATAATCTTGCCAGGACTTGTTGGACGATATCTTGGGAGTCTTCCTGCGGGGTTATGACGATGTCTTCATCGATTGTTAAAGGATCAGTTAGGAATTTGGGATCCGGGAACAGGGAGTCGGTGCTGTGTGTCAAGTGTTTCATGTGCAATACTGTTTCTTCGTCGGCGAGCGACATCATCTGGGCTTTGATCTCGTCCATGTGATGTATATGATATCGCTTGGGTCCGGTCCAGGCATACCAGCTCCATGAGGGAAAGGCTGGTGTGCCTGCTGAGTTGGAAGTGCCGTCGACTAGTGGGAGTGGGATTCTTCGAGTATGGACGATATCAAACTCGACAGGACCGCAACGCGTTGCTGAGTGGGCGGCTTGGTATTCCCAGGCCAGCGTAATCATGACTATAGACGACTCCGCGCCCAATGGTGATGCACCTAGCGGGATGCCATAGTGAATGGCCATTTGCAACTGACCGCTGATCAATTTAGCAGTGCCAGTGAAGGCGTACATGATGTCTTCCGCGCGAGTTAAGGAGCGAGTCGTGTATTCTTCGACGTGTCTGGCGTAATCGGAGAATGAGTAGAAACCGGGCTTGCCATTGTATTTGGCGACGTCGCTTTGGAAGTTCTTCGAGGGATTAATCAGGCCGAAGTACGCGGGAGACGAATGAGACTTGTGGGATTCCCAGATGGATTCGCGTTCGAAGGTGGTAGTGCAGCTGAAGAATGCTTCACGATCAGTTATATAAATTGTCCGGCGTGACAGCAGACTTTCTTGAAAGATCCATGCTCGTTTTTGGTATGTGGATTTGTCGAGGATGTGGTGGAGAGGCGGAAGGCTCATTCCTATTATGGTATCATTGACGTTGGTACATCGCTGTAACTCCTCGACCTTGCGAGATAGACTGACCCCAGGGATTCCCGAGTCAGCGTTTGCGCCGCTGACGAAGGCAATGCAGCATACTGCATTATTGTAAATGTTTGCCATCTCCTGAAGCTGAGTAAAGAGTTCGGTCTGGTCGTTATGAATGATGCAAAGGGAGTCCACCCAGAGGTAGCGTTCACCCAGCATTGCTGTCAATTTCACGGCATCTTCAATTGTCTTAGGAAGACGGTTTGGGAGGTAGGGATATCTTGCAGAGGGTCCTCGCTGCCAATCGAGCGGAACGTTAGTCTCTGGTGCACCGCACACATAACTCAAGGTGCAGTAGCGCGAGGCCGGAGCACTTGTCGTAATTCTTCGGCTTTGAACATCCACGAGTTTGAAATACTTTTTGAAGCGCTCCGACTGGGATGTTTTCGGGGGACTTGAGGTCTTTCGAGTACGAAAGCGACTCCAAGTTTTGTGGGGATGGCCGGTCCCTATCTTACAGCCCGCGTGTTTCTTTTCGCAACGCGAAATCCAATCCTTTAGTACCTGAATTGAAGGTTGCAAGAAATCGGTCATTTGGCGGCCTTCAGTCAAGTGGGATGGAGAAATTACATGCAGAAATGAGTGCCTATCTTCCTCAAGACGGTGCAAATATTCGATATCCACTGGAGCGAGGGCGGCCTTTTGAATGAGTGACTCAGAGTCATTGGGCGGACATAAATATGCGTATACATTTTGCGTGATGGGGACTGGTGCTAAATTCCAATCAAGATTATCGAGCGGATATGCTAGAAACCTTGATCCGGCATTGCTCAAATGTAGGATCCAGTTATCTTTCGAAGCGTCGTCATTCTCGTCTCCGCGCCTCGGCCAGATTGCTCGGGGACTAGTTAACAGCTCACAAAAGTGGCAATTGGTAGAGCGTAGCTTCACTTGAGACAGAGTTCCCACGGCTATGTCAATATTACGCCGACGAGAGGGGATGATCTCAATGCGATGGTGGAACAAGGCGTGTAGATCAATTCGCCGGCAAGTCTCGCAAAGCTGCGCCATTGCACGAGTCTTGATCTGTGATCACCCTGGAGACGGGGACCGGGTTGACAGGATGAGGAATTGTCAGACTGTGCAGGCACCAGCTGAAGAGGCTCACCTAGGCAAGGAACGTGCAGCTAGAATCCCTGCTCCTGCCTAGCCCATGCTAGTATATGATAAGCAAGGGGAGATTAACTTGGCACTTCTGCGTTGGAACGCCGCTGAAGCAGCTCAGCTTTCGGGTCGACATCTGGAAAGACGACATTGGATGCCATCCCTCTCCCCTCCACTTACGGACCATCAATGATATAATCTTGCAGGCAGACGACAAGAGCACCCACGCTGAGACGCCGCTTTTGGCAGGACATGCTGCTCGTACCGAGGCTTCCCCACATTCCTAGTCCCCAGCTATGTAGGTACAAATGAACAGAACGACTTCCGCCAGACAAACGGTCTTTCCATCGTCTCAAATTATATCTGCATTTCAAATTCCTCCTACTATTTCTTCTCCTCGTGAACAAGACGCAATAATGCCAATCCCAATGTATGAGAAAGGCCATGTGGTTGATTGCGACGTAGCTCCCAACCTGACCACCTTGAAGAGGAAGAGCGTGCTAGTTACTGGAGGTTCGTCACTTTTGTGCAAAAAACACAAAAGTGACTATGGCTGAACTTTGGCTAGGTGCCATGCCTGACTTGGCTTGACTACCTGCTGGCTCCTACGACTACCCGCTCCCACGAGGGTTCGAGAGAAGGACGCCAAACAAAGCTCGGTAAAATCGACCCACCTGCCCCAAACAGTGCTTTCCCAACAAGCACAGAGAGAGATGCTAAGGACTTCCGGGTGTTTAGAAGTCCATAAGACGGTTGATAATCCGTTGTATTCATTTGTAAGGGGGGCCTCGACAGATTGGTGTGTACCATCTTGCTAAAACCGTCAAACATCATTCCAGTTCGACCATCTCTTGCGGGGACAGGTTCCTAGTTTGTAGAGTTCCTCTGGCGCCCGTTGAGTTTTCTGAGGACTTTCAAAGCATCAAGTTCTCCTTTCTCCCAAGCTAGATGTCCAGTGTATTTTTGCGCGACTTGCTGCTCTTTGCCTCCTGAAGAGGAGCAGCATTATAGCGACCGGGATCAGCCAGCCGCCGATAGCTGCTCCGACTCCCATGCCAGCTTGTGTACCTGTACATAGGCCAGTGTTTGTGATTACGGCGGAAGTCGGCGATGAGGCTGGCAGAGCAGTTATCAGACTATTAGCACTTGAGAGTGACGCAGTTTGGAATTTACTTGAACTCGAGGAAGCGGTGGTGACCGGTATCTCTTACTGGTGGTATTGTGATGCGTCCGCTTGTCCATTAGCACCTTGTGAGCAGAGAAAACTGTCTTTTGGGATCTACTAAAGATAGCGAAGGACACACATGTAAACAACAAGCAAGCTTTCCACACAACGCGTCTCTAGGATTTCCCTTTCCCTCGTAGCTATGCTTTCCCAATTGAACGACCAGCCATCCGGCTACGCACTGTCCGGAAAAGACAATGGCTGCAGCGTGGATGCTGACATATTTGACAATGTGAATACCCCCCGTATCTCCATGGACCACTACCACAGCCACAGCAATAGAAGTAAACCTCGTTCGGTCCAGTTAAGCTGGAGAAAGGTTGTGTATGCCATTTGATTGGCATCTTGGTCGCTCGATTTTTGGATTTCATGATTGATTGCTTGACCATTGGGCTGACATTCATGAGATGGCTATAAATGGAAGAGGTCGGGGCTGTCGTGTGCGGAAGGAACATATCGAAGCTGGCTTCCATGCCACAATTGTTCCAGCGACTAGTCAGGCCTAGAGACACACGAAGAAAATGTGTTATTGATGGTTGTGGTCATCCTTTCTGAGTAACCTACAATCCTTCTCGCTTCACCGTGGTGAGCGACCAGAATGACCTTCTCTCTGACCGAAGAGCCCTCTGCGGGATTCTGAAGCGAGGAGAATATTGCAACGGATGGTTCTTTCAGGTTAATCTTACGAGCTTGACGAGTGGGAAGTGCATACATATAATTCTTACTGGTAAAGAGGAGACAAGAGAGCGACTAGTAGGGAGGGGCATTTCGGAAAGCAAATGATGCGCCCCATCTCAATTTCTGCAAGGCTTTTGAAAGATGAGCAAATCGAACCTCTAGATTTCCATCCTTACACGGTGTAGCAGTGCTGATGCCGCGTATGGTTCGCTTAGTCTAACGCCACGAACTGTGAGGAGCTTTATTGGTCGGCCGTAAGTGCTACAGAGGAATTCTGGTGTCCGTGATATGCTCGGAACCCGTCAAGCAGCCCATATCGAAAGTTAGACTTGGCAAACTAGTTAGCGGTGTCCGGGGTCTTTGGTAAAGCCACCAATCGGCATGTTCATGCCCAACAAATGATTTCGTCATCTGAATCTCCTTCGGTTTCCCGACAAGCCACGACCGTGATGGAGTCCCAGCGCCCAGTGTGCTGCATATGAGTCACCTCAAGCATCCCGGGATGACCTTCAAGATGGGATTCCTGTCGCTCTCTCTCCTTGCTACTGATTATCTCGCGGTATTTCAAAGACAACCTGAGACCGCCAACATCCGTTCGGACACATAACACCGTACTGAAGACTAGTGACAAGCGGCGAACGACAGAAAGTGAGACCCATGTGCCTGAGTGCTGAACAGAGTCAACATGAATCCTGTCTTTGATCCGGTCTCAGAAGAGGACTGGGGTGCCCGTCGAACGTTGATCCAGCGTCTGTATATCGAGAAATGCTTGACCCTGAACGAAGTCAGAGAACGTATGATACGCAATCACGGTTTTCGAGCCACGTAGGTGCACCGTCCACAACTCAACTCCGCATTGACATTTTGCAAAGGTCAAAGATGTACAAGAGAAGATTAAACCGATGGGGCCTCGTCAAACACAATAAAGAGCACGAAATAAAGGCAATTCTTTCGAAGCGAATGGAACGCTCTGCTATTGGCAAGACTACAGCATTCGAACTTCGAGGACGTCTGGTGGATATGGCCGACGTCGATCGGTACGCCGGACGGAAACCCATCACGATGCGAGATATCATGGCCTGGAGAAGTGCGGGCGCGAAGACACCCTCTGGTTTACGCTGCTTTACTCCAGAACCGCTAATTCAATGTCCACATCCCCCAGAAGTATTCAACACTCCAGAAAGGCTTTTTAGGGATGTTCGAATATATTCCATTGGCTCCTTTGAAGCTGGAACTTGAGTCTCACAGGGGTTGCAGCATTTTTGTACGAGCGTCAAAGATGTCGATTCAACTTCAGACGCAATTGAAGAGGTTCGTGACAGCTTGACCACAGCTTGTCTCCTTATCGACCAGAATTCCATGCTTGAAGCTGGTACCCAACTTAATGCAGCCTGTTCCAAGATTAGAAAGATAGTGTTGGCAGAGAATCCGCAGACAATAACTCGACTGATTGAGATCATGGTTCTCGTCAAAGCATTTGGACGCCCCGAGCTTGTTGCCGAGATGCTAAGACTGCTTGCAGAGATGTCGGCTATCATTTTACCCACGCCACATCATCCAATGCATAGCATATTCACTGCTCTCTGTCGTCTAGAGTTACAACAATTCGATGAAACGGCTCTGCGAGCCTGGGACTGCATGATAGATGTCTTTCACAAATTTCTCGGCCCGTCACACTTGAGCACCAGGGTCAGCAAGCTAGACAGGCTTGACACGGCGATCAGCTCACTAGACACCGAATGCTCAGACGAGTACCTCAAAACCATTCTAGAAGCAGACCGAGGGGCCTGCGGATCCGACTTGCTGAAATCCGTCGCGGGACTCGTGAGTCTAGGAGGCTATCTCAAGAGCCGCAAGAGGTACGCTGATCTGCTAGAAGTCGGTGGAGAGCTGATCCAGCGCATTACAAGCTGGGATGCTGCCGATCCAGAAGGTACAAGCGCGCTGCGCTGGGGGGTAGAATTCGCCGCCACCGCCTATTTTGAACAAGCCATGACACCCTTTGAGATACTGGTCGGCCCTGCTTCAAAGGAGACTGACCCGAAGATATGGGAGTACCAGACTCCAGCAGGACCTACATCTAGGCTCGCAGCTACTACTCCCTCAGCACCTATTTCACTTGAACGCAGGAACGATTCCAATGCCTTGAATGACCTGCCTGAGGTACTGCTACCCGACCGGGCTGGCGCAATCGTACAGCGAGTCATGCCCGACGATAATTCTTGCTTGTTTCGTGCCATAGCAAGTGCTGTGCTCTCCGGTATGGACGCAGTGAACGAGCTGCGCTCCGTCATTGCTTCAGCGATACAAGCTAACCCTGTTGAGTACTCGAAAGGTGTACTTGATAATCAGGAACCAGACGACTACTGCAGATGGATCCAGATGGGGGACGCCTGGGGTGGGCAGATTGAGCTTGTCATTTTGAGCAAGCACTTTGAGCTTGAGATCTGCTCCATCGATATCAAATCTGGGCGCGTCGACAAATATAATGAAGGCAAGCCGACACGATGCATTCTTGCCTACTCCGGGATTCATTACGACACCATTGCCTTTTCACGCTTTAACTCATCTCCGGAGGAAGATGAGAAGGTTTTCCAATCGTCGGAAGATGAAATTCTTGACGCGGCCGTGTCACTCTGCCAGAAACTGAAAGAGAGAGGCTATTACGCCGATACTTTCAAGACCAAATTCATGGATTGTGGGACCATTAGCACTGGCGAAAAAGGCGCCGCCGAACGCCTTGAAGACTGGGCTTTATAGCATGAAAGAAGTGCGCACTTGAAGCTTCTGGATGGGGGCAGAGTAAATTTGACGAGTGCCAACGTAAAGCGAGTTCAATGCGTGGCACACCCTCTTCTACAGAATGGTTTCTGTACACGACTTACGACGTCTACGGCAGTATGAATAGTATGTGTTTGCTTGCCGGTGTCAACTAGGTCTGTAACAATTTGAAAGAAGTATCCAGTAACATCGGCGCTATTTAGCATATCGAACCTCAGATCCTCACAAGCTTCTGGGTCTTCAAAAAAGCTGCCACCACTTAATAACCTGACATCTTTCATCCATATTTAATGTAAGCTCGAGCAACATAGCCCCAAACCTCTCATTCCATTTATTTGCATCGTATCCGAGCACCCAAACGCCGTTCTCCGAACTCGGCCAGCCGGTCTCGACAACTTTCGCTCCATTTTCCGAATCTCCTTCTTCAAGCACTCCAAGCACCGCGTCAACCGAGTCTTCTTCGCCAGGCCACCATACGGCGCCTAGATTTCGAAGTCTCTTGCAAAACTCGTCCTCTTCCGCGGGGTTCTGAGGATCGGTTTGCCTCTTTGAACCAATCCAGATTCAAGTGTAGGAGCTACACAGCGCTGACGCCTTTGATCAGTACACCGCCGATAGAAGGATAGCCATAGACAACATGTCCTTTGAGAGGCCTGTATCATTTGCCGGTATCGTCCATTTGAAGTGAACAATATATCTCGTCGATCGAGGGTGCCAGATTTCGGAGCATTTGCGGTGACAGTCGTAAATCAAAAATTGCGACTCTTGTGAGGATTAGAGAAATCTTGGTCAAGAATGTCTCTGGGGACTTACAGGAGGACGCAGAAGATAATGGCCGTCAAAATCGGCAGTCCGTAGTAGTAGTGGGCCATGGATGCGTAGAAAACCGGTCAAGTTAGGTAGGCCATGTCAGTGTCCTTCAATATGTCAGACCCAATACTCATAACGCTAGTGAGATGATCATGCGCTCACGATTACTCACATAACCTTCGATTAATCCCAGGTAGCTCAGAGCAATCATCTCTGCATTACAAAGACCTGCAACTCCCGGACCGGAGCCAAAAACTGGAACGGATTTCGCGTCCCAAACTCGACGCAAGTCCTATCGAATGGAGTTATTTGATGAGCTTGAGCCGAAGTCTTGATGTGATCTTGACCTTAGACACGAGGCGTAGACCAGTTCCACGGAACATGCATAGCTTGACTCCAAGTGGCAGTACTTGTTTTCGACCATCACAATCGCAATACATGCAGACACGTGACCACTCAGGAATGAAGTGATAGGACATCGGAGCCCTCCGCCCGATGCCCCACTGCCCATATCAAAGAAGCCTAAGGACATTGTACAGTACAACTATTCACCAACAATATCACATCCATTTACTAGAAAGTCCACAACGAAAATGGACAACAGGGCACCTCCCATCATCGACTTCAGCGGTATGACTCCCCTTTTAATACCCTTCATAGAATTCCGCTTATCCGTTACAATGTAGCTTTCTACGGCACAGACGCGACCAAGAAACAGGAGCTAGTCGACCAGGTCCGCAGCGCGTGTCTCGCGAAGGGATTCTTCCAGATAACGAACCACGGTATCCCCGAGGAGCTGCAGGATGCTGTCTTTGAGCAGTCGAGGGCCTTCTTCTCTCTCCCACTGGAGGAGAAGATGAGGACGAGTCTGAGTCAGTACGACGGCAAACCCCATGGCGGTCCCGTGCAACTGAAAGACCTGAAATGCAGAATTAAGCCCCCACAACCGCGGCTACGAGCACCCCCGCTCGCAGTCCTTCGAAAAGGGCCCCCCAAGGGATACGAAAGAGGGATTCTACCTCGGCCGCCATCTAGCGAGCGACCATCCAGCAGTCGTGGCAAAGAAGTTCAATATGGGCCCGAACCAGTACCCGGATTCTCTCAGCGATCCAGAGAGGTTTCGGACGGTGGTGGATGAGTACCATAGCGCCATGATGGGGCTAACCAGAAAGGTACTTAAAGTCCTCGCGCTCACCTTAGGACTCGAGGAGGATTGGTTTGAAGAGTTTGCCGCTGGGCAGGAACCAATGGCGGTATTGCGGTTGCTGCACTATCCCGCGCAGGAACCGACTTCCGAAGGGGCCTTGGAGAAGGGTAAGTCATGTCTTTGGAGACACGAAACGTCCGTTGTCAAAAGAATTCATATAATTTCCTGCTAAAACGAAGGAATATCGGCATAGGCATCGGAGCACACACCGACTTCGGCGCCGTCACGCTTCTTCTGCAGGACGCCGTTGGCGGGCTGCAAGTCTTCGATGATCCCTCTGAGACGTGGATCGACGTGGTGCCAGTGTCGGGCGCATTGGT
>Ga0335072_10000907_pt1 | contig 51737 bp, 52 predicted proteins | sample Lox_Sample_21_FD_206725 | JGI IMG/M metagenome (GOLD analysis project Ga0335072, IMG submission 206725) | Soil microbial communities from Loxahatchee National Wildlife Refuge, Florida, United States - Lox_Sample_2.1 | ecosystem: Environmental > Terrestrial > Soil > Wetlands | place: USA...
AGATGGGGCGGCGGAAGAAGTGCATCCACCTTTTGTGCCTCGAGCACGTATAGAAGTGTAGCCGCATCGTTCGCAAAAACCGTCGCCCTTGACCGGCACGGCCTTTTCATAGAAGTGCGGCGTGCTGCTACTCTCGTTCTTCTTGCGTCGAAAGTTGGCGCTTCATATAGTCAGCATGGAACTAGCGCGCATGCGGGATAACGTATTTTGCGATATTTTATCGATTAAGGGCTAAACGAGTGTGGTCCCAAATACACCCACAAATCATCGAGACTTCCCGGCAGATAGCTGAGACCGGTAAGTTCGACGACGCCATCTTTGCCGCTTTCCGGTTCGTCGAGGCCGAAATTCAGGAACGCATCGCCAGCACGAGCATAGGCAATGTCCTGATGGCCGAAGCGTTTGAGGGCGATCCCCCAAAAATTAACATATCCAACGATGGGCGGGATCGTGATGGCATCAGGGAACTTTTTTCTGGTGCTTTGGGCAACATCCGCAACGACCGAGGACACAAAAAGGCACCCTTTACGCCGTGCCAATCGATGGAGGATTGTGTCCTATATTTGGGATTTGCGACCTTTCTTCTGTATCTTCTTGCGAATGACAAGAACACTTTCTTCAGGATCGACAGCGTGCGCGTACTCGGGGGTGCCGACGAGCCCCGAGCAGAGATTCGAGGAATCAACTTTGCGGGCTCGAAGGTCGTCGTGATGGCTAAAGCTGAGGAAGCCGTCGTTGTACGCAAGGAGCCCACCGTTCTCGAGATTCTTTTGCCGAAGCACTTCTTTGGAGAGATTGCCGTCCTGGTCGACGGCAAGCGAAGTGGTGAAACCTTCTGCGATGTTGGCTCCTTGGGAAAACAACCAGAGAGTTATTACGAGTTGATTGCGACGGAGGTGCCTCTGTATTCGGACGCGCTGGCCCGGAATAAAAGGCACAACGTGGTTGGTCTATTGCTACGTTCAAACGAGAATTCAAGGGAATTCCTCAGAATCGTCCCCACCCATCCGAACCTTTACAAGTCAGGCTGCTACGTGACTCACGGCCCGTTCGAGATGGGCACGGGCGTGGGCGAAACTTGGTACAGAGATCCAGACACCGGGAGGATTGAGTACGCGTGGTCAAGTTCACTGATAGTTGTCCCCAACGTGCTCGGGAACGCCGGCAATTTCAGGATGGGCGGGATTTCAATTCTCCCAAGGCTTGTGCAGACACAGCTCGGCGAAAATCGGTGCCTTCGCGTAGCGGGGTGGGGTAGAGACGGGCCAACACAAAAGGAATTAGATGTAACAAGTCGAGTTAAATGGAAAAACATTGATCCGTCGATTGCATTTATCCAGAACGGTGTTGCGATCCCGAAAAAGTTGGGGAGAGTACGGGTCGAGTGCACGTTGGATACTTTCGTTGCCTCCGCAGAAATATCCGTGGAACGTCTCATCGCAGGGCAGCGCGTCACCTACTTTCAGGGGCTTCGGACGTTACAGCAGATTAGGTTTGATCGTGAAGATAGCCTCTATATCTGCAATCAAAGCCATTCAGTATTTCGACTCGATAAAGGAGGGGGATTTGAGGAAGCAATCAGAATCTCTAGCGATCCGAAGGCAGTAGCAGGCATCGACTGTCTCGCGATAGATGGCGAAAAAAATCTTTATGTGAACGACGTCAGCAAACACTCAGCCTTCAAATTTTCATGGGACGGGAAGCGGTATGTAGACCCAAAGCCCATAGCAAGCGCTGTCGCAGGTGCGAAAAAAGGATTCGCGGTAACAGATGCGGGAGATGTCTTCATCGCGGTTATGGGATCCCCGAACCAAGGCTGGATCGTTCGGCGGGAGGTGAACGGAAGAGAAGCAGCATTTCCTGTCAATGGGATGCCGATTTGGATCGCTGCAGGACCTGATGGACACATCTACGTTCCGATTGCGGCCACTTCGACGATATCCGTGTACCGACCGGACGGGGCGCTGGCTGAAGAAATACCGTACAACGTTAAGGGCTCGAGCGTAATTGACATCCTCGTGGATAAGGATGGAACCATCTACCTCGCATTCTTTCACTCGGGGAAAATTATGCGTATAGGCTTCACCGGATCACTTTGGCACGCCGAATTCCTTCCTCCGACTTTTGGAACCCCAGGCGGGATTGCGAAGGATTCTCGTGGGCGGCTTTACGTCTCGGATTTCGGCGGGAATTCCATCGACGTTATTTACTGATTGCATTAGATCTTCTGTCGAAAGTCGAGGCACTACCAACCCAAAGAATCTGGTCCCCCCAAACGGATTAAACTGATACGGCGGGAGTTTCCATACGGCGGGATGCCAGCTACTTCCCCGGCAGCAACTTCTGCAGCACAGCCGCGACCTGCTCCGCCAGGCGGCCTGACTTCGCGATCGACTCCAATTGGCGGTACACATCTTCGACGTCGCCCTGCTTGCGAACGCCCACGGCGCACACCGCCACGATGCGCGGGCCAGCGTAAATCCGGTAGATGACGCGATGGTTTCCGAACTGGTGCTTCCAATACCCGGCGAGCGGCCCGTGCAGAGGCAGCCCGTATCCTTCGGGATCGATGGCCAGTTTCTTTTCGAGAACTTTTTGGACCTGCTTGCGCACGCTGCCGTCGAGTCTCCTGATTTCGGCCGCCGCGTCCGGCGTGAACCGCAGCTCGAAGGGCCGCGCAGAGGCCGCATCGGATGGAGGGGATTGGTCTTGTCTTGTTTTCGCAGGCGGGGTAGACGCCGGAGGTGGCGATGACTTGCGCCGCTGGCTCATCGGCGATTATTTTTGCGGCGCGCCGAATACGTCGGAGAAGGCAAGCAGGCGTTCTGCCGCCACGTCGTCGTCAATCGACTTCGAGAGACGCAGCAATCGTTCCGTGAGGCCGCGATCGGCGAGAATTTCGAGCGTCGCGAGGATGGACTCGCGCTCCTCCACCAGAGAATCCAGAAACGCCTTGTCGACCAGATACTTCGAATCCTGGCGGCGGTTTTCGACCAGGACCACGCGGTTGGCCCGCGCCTGGCGCAAGCAGCTCTTCAGTTTGCCGCGCAGAGCCGTGGAAGAAACTTTCTTGACTCGGATGGTCGCTTTCGCCATAGAGACTCCACACGTACGTTCGTATATTCCAAATGTACATTGCCAGGAGGCACGAAGTCAAGCTCCGGGCCCGCGATTGGCGCGGCCTACGCGCTTGCCTCGCCCGGTTTTCCAGAGTAAGCGCCGGCCTGCCTGTCGTGGCAGGCTTGCCCGCCGATTGCGGACAGGCAGGAGTCGCGGATATGTTCGCCGCTCGTCGCGAAAATTCGACCGCGCCGAATTCGTTGCAGGAGGCACAAAGCATGGCGTAAAGTTTGGCTGCGACGCCGCACAAAAAGGAGACCGCGCATGAGCGACACGCAGCCGGCGGGCGCGCGCTTGACGCCGCCGCAGCAGATCCTGAACGACCTTTGGGAAGAGCATATCCGCGGCGAATTTTCGACCAAGGACACGGCGGCGACGCTCGACACCATGGTTGCCGGGGCCTACGTCAACCACGTTCCCGTCCTCACGGGCGGCGTGGGCCGCGAGGAGCTTGGCGAATTCTATTCGCGCCACTTCATTCCCAAAATGCCGCCGGACACGGAAATCGTTCCCGTCTCGCGCACCATCGGCTCCGAACGCCTGGTGGACGAAATGATTTTTCGATTCACGCACACCGTCGAGATGGATTGGATGCTCCCGGGCGTCGCGCCCACGGGCAGGAAAGTGGAATGCGCTCTGGTGGTTGTCGTCCATTTCCGAGAGGGAAAGCTGGCGCACGAGCACATTTATTGGGACCAGGCGTCGGTGCTGGTCCAGCTCGGGCTGCTCGATCCGGCCGGGTTGCCCGTCGCCGGAAGCGAAACCGCCGAGAAAGTTTTGAATCCCGCGCTCCCTTCGAACGAATTGATGCGCCGCGCCCGGCCCGCTGGAGGCCGGTCCTTGTAGGGCGGGGATTCATCCCCGCCGCAAGTTGATGCTGTCGCTTTCCTGCCGCTTGCGCTGGTTCTATCGCGCAACTCTTTGTCCCGAATCACGAATCACAAATCGCCAGTCACGAATCACGCAGCACAAGCTCGAAATATCTCGTTCCCACGACCGGGTTGTAACGATAGGCGTCAATTTCGACGAAGCCGAGCAAGCGATAGAGCGCTTGCGCGGCGGTCATTTGCGGGAGGGTGTCGAGGCGCATCGCGCGGTAGCCGATGTCGCGCGCGGCGCGGATGGCGGCTTCGCCGAGATATTTTCCAAGACGCAAACCGCGAAATTCCGGGCGGACGTACAGCCTCTTCATTTCGCAAATTTCGTCGTCGAATTTGCGCACCGCTACGCACCCGGCAAGATGTCCAAGGCGTGGCGCACAATTCGAACGGCTCGCCGTACTTTTCTCTGTCATTCCGACCGAACTGGTCGCGCATTCTTCCCCCGGACCGCACCGGCTCCGGTCCGCGCGATCACGCAGCGGAGGAATCTCTCTTCCTGGCTCAAATTTGACGCACCCACTCGCAGCGCTCGCAGCTTCATCCCAAAACGCCAGCAGCAAGCGTCCTTCGGGCGGCGCGTAGTCGCCCGGAAGCGAGGAAAGCTCTTCGTCGAAATGCTGGAAAGAGAGATCGACGCCGAGCGAGGCGGCGTATTCGCGGAAGAGCGCGGCGGCCTGCGCGATTTCCTCCAGCGATTCGGCTTGCGAAATGTGGAGCATTGGAGGTAATTCGTTGCGCAGCATCGGAGGTACTTTTTCGCGAAGCATGGGCAGCGGCTCGTTGCGAGGCCATTTTTCGCTTCGCCGCTTGCGCCGCCAAGCCCCAAATTGGCTTTGCCGGTGCGCCGCACAGTGCAAATTGGACTGGAAACGCCATTTTGAGCGCTGATTTCGGGGCCGAAGTTGATGCAGATCCTGCCGCGCACCTTGGATTCTCTTCGCTTTTTACTTGCCCTGAGAAACGCGCGGTGCGCGTTTCGAATGGGTTTTCCCTGAGAAGCGCACAGTGTGCGCTTCGAACTTGTCCGCCGAAGCCGGCTCACGGCGCAGGCGGATGGGCCTGCCGGGTGTGGGCGGAAGCGCCGGGTTCATGGTGGAAGGGCGGGGATTCATCCCCGCCGTAAGAGATGCCTCCATATACCTAACCTTGCTGCCGCCTCGCCCTAAGTGAAGCGAAGGGAGGCCGTCGCGAAGGCAGGCCGCCGCAGCGACATGCCGTTCACCAATCACCACACACCACTCACGGATCACGGATCGGCGGGAATGTGGCCATTTCTTGTGGCAAATCCACAGAGCTTGGTGGTATAAGGCTGTCCCTACATGAGACAGTGTGCCGTCGCAGAACTGAGACGAGGGGGCTGCTGGATGGTACGAGGGAGTACAGACGTCCCATTGACCTGCCGATAAGCAATACGTAGGATTATTGTTACGCTCGGACTACGCGCAGGTGAAGGCCGGGCGCAAAACGAAGTCTTTGCGGCAGTTGGCGTGCTTTGAGTTCCCTAGGGGCGGCGAAGGCTGCCACGGGGGATAAGAAAATCATGAAGCGACAGGCGACAACCTGGCTGGTAGCCGCGGCGGCGGCGGTAATGCTCGCCGGCTGCGAAGAGACCGTCTCGAACCAGACGAAGGCGCGCGTGCCGGCGCCGGCGCCGCAGCCCGTGATGGCGGAGCTGCACCAGGCGTTGCCGCTCTCGCCGATGCCGTACGCGGATGCGATGCTGCCGGGGCCGGAGCCGGCGGTCGACGCGCTGGTCGCCAAAGCGCGCGCGGCGTTTGAAGCCGGGCAGAAGGATTATCAGGCGGGGAATCTGGAGCAGGCGCGCGTGCAATTCGATCGCGCCGAGCAATTGATATTGTCGAGCGGATTCCAGGTGGACGCGGATCCGCAGCTCGGAAAACTGTTTGACCAGATCGGCAGCGCGATGGAGAACTACGAGCGCGACGCCGCGGCGCAGAATGCGGCCGAGGGTGGCGAGACCGCCGGGCCGCAGTCGCCGATCGACGAGCTGGCCGACATGGATTTGCCGGCGGGCGATCCGCGCCTCGAAGCGAAGGCCGAGCAGGAAGCGATGCGCGTGCCGCACGATATCCCGCTAACCGTGAACGATTCCGTGCTGCAATATTTGAGCTATTTTTCCACGCCCCGCGGCCGCGCCGTCGTCGAGCGCGGGCTGGAGCGCGAAGGGCGCTACGCGGCGATGATCCGGCGAGTGCTGAAGGAAGAAGGCGTGCCGGAAGATTTGATTTATCTGGCGCAGGCGGAGTCGGCGTTTCAGCCGACCGCGGTGTCGCGGGCGGGAGCGCGCGGGCTGTGGCAGTTCATGCCGTTCCGCGGAGAAGAATACGATCTCGACCGGAGCTATTGGGTGGACGAGCGGAGCGATCCGGAAAAGGCGACGCGTGCGGCGGCGAGGCATTTCCGCGACCTCTATGACATGTTCGGCGACTGGTATCTGGTGATGGCGGCGTACAATTCGGGGCCGATGACCGTAATCAAGGCGATCGAGCGGACCGGGTACGCGGATTTCTGGGAGCTGCAAAAGCGGCGCGTGCTGCCGAAGCAGACGCAGAATTACGTGCCGATCATCCTGGCGCTGGCGCTGGTGGGCAAGAGCCCCTCGCTCTATGGCGTGGAGGTATCGCCGGACAAGCCGGAGCCGGTGGACACGGTGGCGCCGGGACATCCGATCAGCCTGCACCTGGTGGCGGACGCGACGGGAACCGAAGTGGACGATTTGCGGACGCTTAATCCGGAGCTGCTTCGCAACACGACGCCGGACGATCCGACGTTCACGCTGAAGCTGCCTGCGGGCACGGGCGACAAGTTCAAGGAAAATATCCAGCAGGTTCCGCCGGACAAGTGGACGAGCTGGCGGCTGCATTCGGTGGAGAGCGGCGAATCGCTGGCGGAGATTTCGCGCGAGTATCGAGTGACGCTTTCGTCGGTGGAGCAGGTGAACCACCTCGACGCGGGTGCAACGCTGCCGTCGGGCTTTTTGCTGACGATACCGGCGGCACCGCCGGTGGCGCATCTGGTCCGCTACCGCGTGCAGCGGGGCGACACGCTCGAAGGAATCGCGGAACGGTTCGACGTGTCGACAAGCGACCTGCGGCGCTGGAACCATTTGCGCAGCTCGCAGGCACGGCACGGGATGGTGCTGCGGATTTATGCGGGCGGCGAGCCGGGATCGCGGCGCGAGTCGCGGTCGGCCGAGGAAGTGACGCGGCCGGCGGCGAAGAATGTGTCGGAGAGCGCCGACCCGGTGCAGCATCGCGTGCGGCGCGGTGAGACGCTGTACTCGATCGCGCACGCCTACCGGGTTTCGGTGGATTCGCTGCGGGAATCGAACCCGTTTCTGGCCGAACGGCCGCTGCACGCGGGCGATGTCCTGACGGTTGAACGCTAAAGAACGCCTCGTATTACAAATAACCACTTCAGATTCAGATAGTTAGAGGTATGTTTCCCGGGATACGGACCGGGCGAAAGTTTTTTTGGCCCCCGCTCGGTGAGACGCGTTTCGCTCCTTGACAAATTTCCGAGACTCCGCTTATATGCCCGTTAGCAGCGACCGGGTGTGCGGCAAGGCCGAGGCCCACGGAGGAAGCCATGTTTTTTGCCAAAATGCATGATGAGGACGACGAACTGCCCCGCTTCGAAGAGGAAGAAGAGGGCCTCGAACAGCCGGACGAGATCGTCGAGGTGGAAGAGGTGATCGTCGAGGAGGAGCCGGAGGAGGAAGAGGCCGAAGTAGCGGCCGCTCCGGCGCCGGCGCGCAAATCCGCCGCGGCGAAAAAGCCCGCGAAGGCGAAGAAGGCGGCGCCAAAAAAGAAAGCCAAAGCGAGGCCGAAGAAGAAAGCGGCCAAGAAGAAGAGCAAGCCGGCCAAGGGAAAGAAAAAGAAGCGCTGAACCGCGGACCGGGTTGAAGGCGGAAGGCAAAGATTGGCGCGCGCGGATTGGATGAGCGGGCGTCTATCGAATTGAAAAAAACGAGAATGAGTTTTGTCGCCCGGCGGCGAAGATGCTGCCGGGCGTTTTGTTTTGGTGCAGTTGTTTTTGCCCATTTGTTCTCAAGGCCGCGTGCAGAGTTCCAGTTCTTGCATGGGACGGGCGGGAATGAAACGAGGGAACGGGTCCGGAACGGTGCGGCGTGTTCCCTTTCTGAAATCTTCCGCTTGCAGTCCAAGCGAATGCGTGGCTAGCATACGCGCGCGATGCCGATGGCCGTGGAGCAGGTGCGCAGAATGCGGGGCGGAGCGCAGTCGCACTTGATGCGGTGCGACGACGGCGGATATTACGTCGTCAAGTTCCAAAACAATCCGCAAGGCGTGCGGGTGCTGGCGAACGAATTGCTTGGAACGAGGCTGGCGGCAAGGTTGGGGATTCCCGTGCCGGCCGCGGAAGTGGTGACGGTGCGGGAGGATTTGATCCGCTACACGGAAGACCTCGTGATGCAGCTGGGGCGGGGGCGGGCTCCGTGCAAGCCGGGCAAACAGTTCGGGTCGCGGTTTCCGGGATCGCCGGCGGAGACGGCGGCGAGCGATTTCCTGCCCGAAGAGCTGCTGCGGGGCGTCGAAAATCTGGAAGATTTCTGGGGCGTTCTGGCGTTCGACAAGTGGACGTGCAATACGAACGGGCGGCAGGCGATTTTTTTTCGGGCCACGGCAAGTGGCCCGCGTGAAGACGTCGGGGCGCCTGGCGGCGGGGCTTCCTACCGAGGATTATCCACCGGGGCCCCTAACCGGGACCCAGCGCCTATTCAGGAGCCTTCCGGCGAGGGCCGTTACCGCGCGCTGATGATCGACCAGGGATTCTGCTTCAACGCGGGGGAGTGGAATTTTCCGGATGGAGCGCTGCGGGGGCTCTACGCGCGGCACCGCGTGTACGAAGGAGTGCGCGGCATCGAATCGTTCGAGAAGTGGATCGCGCGGATCGAGCGGATCGACGAGGCGGCGCTGGATGAAATCGCGCGCGAAATTCCGCCCGAATGGTACGAGGACGATCTGGACGCACTCTACGGGCTGCTGGAGCACCTGCTGCGCCGGCGGCGGCTGGTGCCGGAGCTCCTGCGCTCCGCCTGGAAATCGACCGCGCAGCCATTTCCGCATTGGCGGTGAGATTGATGTGGGGCTGGGTGGAAGAGGAGCAAGGAACACTTTTCAGTCCGGGATGGGGAATAGGGGAGAATTGAGAAGCGCGCTGGAGAGAATTGGAGGCTGAAGCGGGTCAGGACGCCAGGCGCGACCGCGGGTGGCTGCCGAAGGTTGTTTTTCAGGCGGGGCAGGGCCGATCCATAGCGAAAACGGGAAGCGAAACAGATATTGAGCGCGGCGCAAGCCGCGCGACGCGAAAGAATTTCAGGAACCGACCGATCCTGTGAGGAATGATGTGACGATAATCGGGAGATGAAAGAATGGCCGAGAAAATTCCCTACACCTACCGAATCTTACGGTACACCCCGAATTTGCTTCGCGATGAATGGTTGAATATCGGAGTGCTCCTCGAAGAGACCGAAGGTGGCGCAAATCCATTCACCCGCCGGGCGATACAAATCATCGAGGAGGACGCGGAGATCAACCGCGTGCGCAAGCTGCATCCGAATGCCGACGAGGATTTCCTGCGGGCACTGCCGCGCGAGTTTCAGGCGCGTCTCGGCGACAATTTCGAGAAGCTCGACCAGACGCTCTCGACGCTCGTGCAGTTCAGCCCGCAAAAGGCGGTGCTCGCCGAAGATTTCGACGCCGAGCTCGACCGGCTATATCAGGAGCATGTGGCGCTGCCGGCGCGGGCCCGTGGCGGTATGGTAGAAGGCGCGCGAGGGTGGATCCGCAACAAGCTGAACGACGTGTTCCGCCGCCACCGCGTGCTCGGCAGGATGCAGCGGCGCGTGCGGGTGGAACGCTTCACGCATCCGGGCGATCCGACGCGCATCGATTACGCGTACCGCAACGGCGTCGAAGGGTTTCTGCAATCGGTGCTGCTCAACCGCGACGTGACGCAATCGAAGGTGCTGGCGTATACGGCGGAAGCAGTGCGCAAGAGCCTGCCGAACAGCGAGTTCACCGCGATTACGGACACGGAGCCTTTGGCGCAGGACGAACGGCATCAATTCATCGTGAAGCTGTTCGAGGAGCAGCAAATTCGTATCGTTCCGGTGGCGCGGGTCGAGATGTTTGCCGAGGAGCTGCGGAGGAAGCTGCAGTAGGTGCTGCTGCTGGATTGGAAATTTCACCGGGCCGGAATTCCATTCAGAAGCAGGACGGTCCTAAATCGCGCCGGCGGCGACCCACGATCTGAGAGAGCGCGCTTGGCCACGATTGAATGGAGCAAGGCACATCGCGGAGCGTTTTCACCGGGCACGGCATGCGCAGTCTGCTGGCAGGCGGGCGTGCCCCTACGAGATATCGATTCTTCGATCGTCAATCAAGCTTGCCCCAGGCGGGGAGAAGGCGGCGGCCGAGAAGGGCCTCGGCGGCCCAGGCGCCCAGATAAGAAGACTGCGCGACGCCGTGGCCCGCAAGCGCGCCCACGACTACCGCATTTCGTGAAAAGGTGTGCCAGTCGAAGACCGGCGTCCAGGAATCGCGAAACAGAATGGGGCCGCCCCAGCGATGCGTGAATTCCGTCGCGGCAAGCGCCGGATGGAGGCCGCGCACGCGCTCCTCGAGCGATGCGAAAATCCCTGAGGGCTCATCGGAGGAAACGTCCACGCCTTCGAGATGCCGCTCGTCCGGCGAGCTGACCAGTCCCGCGCCCCAGATGACGGAATTGTCGCGGCGCACGCGGCCCCATAAATACGGAAAGTCGACGGTGTAAAAGGGCTTTCGCGGCGCGAGACCAATCTGCGCAAGAACATCCTCCGGTACGGGCCGCGAAAGCGCGGCGAGCGTCAGGCGCGGATGCATTCCCTCAGCCTCGCCCGCAAGATCGAGCGCGAGAGCGTTGGTGGCAAAGAGAATTCTTCGCGCGCGGATTTTTCCGGCGCTGGTTTCAAGCGACAACGGATCGGTCCACTCGACGGACAGGAGCGGATGGCGCTCGAAAATCTGCGCGCCGAGCGATTCGGCGGCACGGGCCAGGCCCGCGACCAGTTTTCCGGGATCGAGCGTGCCGCCGGGAACTTCCTTGACCACGCGCAGCGTGCCGGAATCGTTCCAGGCGATGGGCGAATCCATTTTCCCGCCGGTGCGGCCGATTTCCCACGCGCCGCGGAGGTCGAGATCGCAATCGACGTTCAAAATTTTCAGAATGTCCTGAAAACCCGCGAGCACGTCGCCGAGGCCGGGCTGGTCGCCGGCAGCCGTTTCGGCGAGCGCCATGCCGCCCGTGCGGCCGCTCGCACCCGCGCCGATCGCGCCGGCTTCGAGAACGGCGACGGTTTGGGAGGGACCGAGATGGCGAAGCCAGGCGGCGGAGGCAAGACCCGTGAAGCCGGCGCCGATGACGGCGAAGTCCGCGATTTCCGGAAGTTTTTCCGGAGGCGAGGGGACAAAATCGATTGTCCAGGGCGGCGCGCCCCAGTTGGGATGGATATCGCGTGTAGGCAAGGTATGTGTCACGGATGATTGATGATCCCGGCGGAAAAAACGACTCCTGGGAGAGCCTTACGAGCGTCAGGATGACTTCAGGGGTTAAAACCCCTGAAGTGGGAATGCCTTTATCTCGGAGCTAAAGCTCCGACCCCCTAAAAAACCTGCCTTCCGGGCAGTCTGCGAAATCTTGTCCGTCCGGCAGGCTCCGGACTCCTAAAAAAGACGGCGATTTCGAAAATCCCACGAGACGCCCGCGGCGGTTAGCAAGCGGCGCTACGAATACCGGCGCGCAAAAATCATAAAGCCAGCAAGAGGCACGCCGCGGCGGGCAAGACGGCCTGAAGGTCGCCTCTACAATAGAGATCATTCTCCGGGGAAGGTCATCGCTGAAAGCCCGGATTTCTCTGCGACCCGCTCTATAGGATGCTTTCCGACCAGTTTTCGAGCGTGTGCTTGATGCGGCCCATGAACTGATGCGCGGCGGCGCCATCGACGACGCGGTGGTCGTAGGACAGGGTGAGATAGACCATCGAGCGGATGGCGATCGCATCGTCGACGACCACGGGACGCTTTTCAATCGCGCCGAGACCGAGAATCGCGACGTTCGGCTGGCTGATGATCGGCAGCCCGAAGAGGCCGCCGAAGACGCCGGGATTGGTGATCGAGAACGTGCCCTCCTGAACTTCCTCGGGCTTGAGTTTCTTGGCGCGGGCGCGTTCGGCGAGATCGTTGATGGCGCGGGCGATGCCCAGGAAATTTTTCTCCTCGGCGTTTTTGATGACCGGAACGATTAGCCCCCAGTCGAGCGCGACGGCGATGCCGATATTGCACTCCTTGTGCAGGACGATGTTCGTGCCGTCGACCGAGGAGTTGACGGTGGGAAACGCACGGAGGCCTTCGACCGCGGCGCGGACGAAGAACGGCATGAAGGTGAGCTTCGTGCCGGTGGCTTCCCCAAACTTGGCTTTCGACTTGGCGCGCAGCGTGGCGATGTTGGTGACGTCGACTTCGTCCACGGAGTAAACATGCGGAGACACCCGCTTCGAGAGCACCATGTGCTCGGCGATTTTCTGGCGCATGACGGACATCGGCTGCACTTCGTACTGGCCGAAGTACATCCGCTCGCGCGGGACGGCGGTTTCAAGCAGCGCCGAAACCTGCGCGCCGCCGGCCGGAGGCGGTGGTCCGGCGGGACGCGGCGGAGCGGCCGGCGCAACTGAGGGAGCAGAGACGGGAGCGGGGGACGGAGCGGAAACCCCGCTATCCACAGCGGCGAGAATGTCGTCTTTGCTGACGCGACCTCCCGCGCCGGTGCCGCGAACCTGCGCGAGATCGATATTGTGCTCGCGGGCGATTTTGCGGACGAGCGGGGAGCTGCGAACCTTTTCACCGGAAGGCCGGACAGGAGGCGCGGGCGCGCCGGCAGCGGGTGCGGGCGCCGGGGCGGCTGCCTTCGCAGAGGCGGGCGGCGCAGGCGCAGCGGTCTTCGCGGGAGCGGGAGCAGACGCGGCAGAGGCAGCCGCGCCGGCAGCGCCGTCGATGACGGCAACGACCGTCTGAATCGGGACGGTCTGTCCCTCGGTGACTTTGATCTCTTTCAACACGCCGGCGGCGGGAGACGGAATTTCGGCGTCGACTTTGTCGGTGGAAATCTCGAAGAGCGGCTCGTCGCGCTCGATTTTGTCGCCGGGCTTTTTCAGCCACTTGGTGATGGTGCCTTCAAAAATGCTTTCGCCCATCTGGGGCATGATGACGTCGGTTGCCATGATGTTCTCCTGTGCGGGCCTGCTTCGCTGCTAGGAAATTCAGACGGCGCTGAGGCACTCCTCGTGCCAGACGCCGGGAATGCCTTCGAGCGTATAGATTTCATCGCCGCCGTGAAACAGCTCGACGGACTTCACGCGGGCTACGTGTCCGGCGTACTCGAGCTGCTCGGGCTCGAGCTCGTTGTGATACTGCCCTTCCTCCAGAAATTTTTCGAGGAAGCCGCGATCGGCGATGCGGACTTCCGTGCCCGTCTCGAATTCGATGTTGTTCACGCCTTTTGTTTTTCCCATGGAATCGCCTGCCTTCCTCCGGTTCAGTATTTTGCCAATTCGCGCGCCGCTGCGACAACCTTTTCCGTGCTGGGAAGGAATGCCTGTTCGAGAGTGGGAGCGTAGGGGACGGGCGCATCGAGAGCGGCGACGCGGGCGACCGGGCCGTCGAGATCCTCGAACGCGCCTTCGAACACGAGAGCCGCGATTTCACCGGCGATGCCACCGGTCTTGGTGTCCTCATGAACGACGAGAAGCTTGTTGGTTTTTTTCACAGAAGCGAAGATTGCTTCCTTGTCGAGCGGAAGAAGCGTGCGAAGGTCGATGACCTCGGCCTCGATGCCTTCCTTGGCGAGCTGTTCGGCGGCTTCAAGCGACGTGTGAACCATGGCGGCATAGCTGACGATGGTGAGATGGCGGCCGGGACGGCGCACGGCGGCTTTGCCGATCTCTACGGTGTAATCGTCCGCGGGGATCGGTTCCTTGATGCGGCGGTAGAGAAATTTGTGCTCGAAGAAGAGGACGGGATTGTTGTCGCGAATGGCGGATTTGAGCAGGCCCTTGGCGTCGTAGGGCGTCGAGGGATAAATAATTTTCAATCCCGGCGTATGGACAAAATACATTTCCGGATTCGCGGAGTGAAACGGTCCGCCGTGCACGCCGCCGCCCGAAGGCCCGCGGAGAACGATCGGCACGGGCGCGCCCCAAAGATAGTGCGATTTCGCGGCGAAATTCGTGACCTGGTTGAAGCAGCAGGCGATGAAATCGATGAACTGCATTTCGGCGACCGGGCGCAGGCCGAGAAAGCTCATGCCGCAGGCGGCGCCGACGATGGCGGTCTCGGCGATGGGCGTGTCGATGACGCGCTCGGGACCGAAGCGGGCAAGCAGGCCTTCGGTGACTTTGAACGCGCCGCCGTAGACGCCGATGTCTTCGCCGATGGCGACGACGGAGGGATCGCGGTCCATTTCCTCGAACATGGCCTGGCGGATGGCTTCGAGCATGGTGACGGGAGCGGCGGCGATGGCGGCTGCAGTGCTCATGTTCAACGGCCTCGCTTTCGCGGCGAGTGTTTCGGCGGGCGATGGCGCGGAGGCGCCTGCGGGCGCGGCGGAGTCTTGGCTTGCTGTTCGGCGAGGAAGGCTTTGTCTTTCGGGCCGCGGCCGAAGGGAACGCGGAGAATGTCAGAAGCCGCGGCGGGCGCTCCAGCGGCAACGGTTTCCGCGTCGTGCGGCTCGGAGGCGCGGGGCGTGGGAGCGGATGCGGGCGCGCTGGCTGGTGCAGGCTGCGCCGCCGGGAAAGATTTTGCGCCGTTGCCGCTCGGTGCTGCTTCGAGCGCGCCAAAGCTCGGAACTTTCCAGGAGGCGTCGATGCTCGACTGCGGCGGCGTGACTTCTTTTTTCGAGCGCTTCCATTCGGCTTCGATCGTGTGGCAGCCGTCGCAATAGACACCGGTAGCGGCGGTTTCGGCGGGCGGGAGCGGAGAGTCTTCGGCGAATTTCTGGTGTTCGTCGAGCTCGCGCTCGATGCGCGCATCGATTTCGGATTTCGTCTTCGCGTCCCAAATTTTATTTTCGATGAGATATTTCTCGTAGCGGGCGATGGGATCGCGCGCTTTCCAGTAGTCGAACATTTCCTTGGGAACGTATTCGGCGGGGTCGTGCTGCGCGTGGCCCTTCATGCGCATGGTCTTCACTTCGATGATGCGCGGGCCGCGTCCGGCGCGGCATTCATCGACCGCATCTTTGCCGGCGCGGTAGACGGCGACGACGTCGTTGCCATCGACGATCGCGCTCGAGATGCCGTAGGCAACAGCGCGGTCGGCGAGATTTTTCACGGGCACCTGGCGCGAGACGGGCGTGGAATAAGCCCACTGGTTGTTTTCGATGACGAGGACGAAGGGCGCGCGCTGCGACGCGGCGAGGCCGAGGCCTTCGTGAAACGCGCCGGTCGAGCTGCCGCCGTCGCCGATCCAGGTCATCGTGACGATGTTCTGGCCGAGATAGCGGCCGCCCATGGCGACGCCGGTCATCACCGGAATCAGATCGCCCAACATCGATATGGGCGAAACGATGTGGAGATGCTTCAAGTCGCCGAAATGGCTGGTGCCGTCTTTGCCTTTGGTGGGCGACGTATATTTCGCCATGTGCTGCGTAAAGATGTCGCGCGGCGGAACGCCCTTTACCAATAGCGCGCCGATATTGCGAATCATGGGCGCGAGCCAGTCTCGCTTTTCGAGAGCGTAAGCGGTGCCGACCGAAACGCCTTCCTGGCCGAGGCTCGAATAGAGGCCGCCGACGATTTTGTTCTGGCGGAACAGGCGGACCATGCGGTCTTCGAGCTGCCGATTGAGCTGCATGAAATAGTAGAGATCGAGATGCTGCTGGCGCGAGAGCGGCTGGCTCATGCCTCGCTTCCTTTCAGGGCGGCGGTTTCCGTCAACAGAAGATCTGACGGGGTATGTTCTACATGCGTTTCCCCGGCGAAGGAAGAGAGAGTTTCCTCCAGCGCACGGCGCGTCTGCGGGACGAGCGCGAGGCTGAACATATCGGCGAAATGCACGGCGATGCGCACGCGGGCTTCGTCAAGCGAAACAGCGCGAGCGAGAGCGCGTTCGAGAGAAGTGGCGCGCTTGTCCGCGAGGCCGCAGGGAACGATCAGGTCGAAATAGCGGAGATTCGTCGAGACATTGTAGGCGAAGCCGTGCGAGGTGACCCAGCGGCTGAGATGCACGCCGAGAGCGGCGAGCTTTTCTTCGTTCTTCGCTTCTGGAGAGGCCGGCGAAGGCGCATCGAGCCAGACGCCGTGATTTGCGGCGGAGCGGTGCGCGGCGAGGCCGAAATCGGTGGTCGCGAGAATCATGGCTTCTTCGAGGCGGTCAACGTACCAGCGGACGTCGCGGCGAACGCCAGGGCGATGATCGGCGAGATCGAGAATGGGATAGCCGACGATTTGGCCGGGGCCATGATAGGTGATGTCGCCGCCGCGGTCGGTCGGGTGAAATTCGACGTTCATCTGGCGAAGCAAATGGCTCGAAGCGCGAAGATTTTCCTGTTTGCCGTTGCGGCCGAGCGTGATGGTGTGCGGATGTTCGCAGAAAAGAAGCGTATCGGGAACCGCGCCGGCTTTGCGCGCGCGCACGAGAAGGCGCTGGAGTTCGCAGGCGGGCGCGTAGGGAATCAGCCCGAGGTTCACAACCCAGCAGATTTTGCAGTGATCGGTCACGGTCGAATTTCGGCGCGAACTATTTGCGTGAAATGCACAAATTCCGTACTTCAGCGGCTAAAGCCGCCATGCCATCGGAAACCTTACGTCGTGGCTGAAGCCACGACCTACAAACATTCCTCCGCGCCCGCGGGTTTTAGCGGCGCTAGAAATTGATCGCCAGGCCGCGCACGGAGTTGAAGGCGTCGCCCATGGCTTCCCAGACCGTGGGATGCGCGTGAATCACGTGGGCCATGTCGTCGAGCGTCGCTTCCATGCCGAGAGCCGCCACCGGCTCGGCGACAATTTCCGTGGCCAGCGGGCCGATGGCGTGCACGCCTAGAATTTCGCCGTATTTTTCTTCGGCAACCACTTTGATGAAGCCTTCGTGCGAGCCGAGAATCGTGGCTTTGCTGTTGCCGAGAAACGGAAACTTGCCCGTCTTGACGCTGAATCCGGCCTCGCGCGCCTGTTTTTCCGTGAGGCCGATAGAGCCGACCTGCGGCTCGCAATAGGTGCAATTCGGGCAGCGCTTGCGGTCGAAGGGCTGCATCTCTTTTCCGGCCATGCGGCCCACGGCGATGATGCCCTCCATCGACGCGGCGTGCGCGAGCTGCGGCAGCCCGGCGACGATATCGCCGATGGCGTAGACGTGCGGCTCGTCGGTCTCCATGAAGGCGTTGGTGTGAACAAAGCCACGCTCGATTTTGACTTTCGTCTTGTCGAGACCGGCATTTTCGGTGAGCGGGCGGCGGCCAACTGCGATCAGAACTTTTTCGGCGGAGAGAGTTTGCGGCTTGCCGGCCTTGTCGGTGAAAGAGACGGTCGCGCCGTTTGCGTCTTTCTTGACGGAATCGACTTTAGCTTCCGTCTCGATGCGGATGCCTTTTTTCGTGAAGGATTTCAGTAGCTCGGCGGAAATCTCCTCGTCTTCCAGCGGCACGATGCGCGGAAGCATTTCGAGAATCGTCACATCGCTGCCGAACGTCTTGAAGATCGACGCGAATTCGACGCCCACGGCGCCCGCGCCGACGATGACGATCGATTTCGGGATCGTCTGAAGCTTCAGGATTTCGCGGTTCGTCAGAATCGTCTCGTCGATTTCGAGGCCGGGGAGCGAGCGCGCCTCGGAGCCGGTGGCGACCAGGATGTTCGCGGTTTCGAGTTCCGTGGTCTTGCCGTCTTTTTCCACGGTGACGCGGCCGGGGCCGGCGATTTTTCCCCAACCCTGCATCCATTCGACTTTATTTTTCTTGAAGAGCAGGCCGATGCCGCCGGCATGTTTTTTGACGATGCGGTCTTTGCGCGTCAGGATGTTGGGCCAGTTGACCTTGACGCCGTTCACGTCGAAGCCGAACTCCTCGGCGCGGAGGAAATGGTCGTAGATATCGGCGTGATGCAAAAAAACCTTCGTGGGGATGCAGCCGACATGCAGGCAGGTGCCGCCGAGAAAGGGATCCTTCTCAACGACGATGGTTTTCAGGCCCCACTGGGCGGCTCGGATGGCGGCAACATAGCCGCCCGGACCGCTCCCGATGATGACAACGTCATATTTAGCCAACTCATTCCTCCCGCGCGGACTGCGGCGTACGGCCGATTAGATGATGGGAAGGGTTGCTACGATGGCGGCGCTCCCAGGCGCACAAAACAGAGATTTTAGCAGCGGAGCCGTGCACACGCAACCGGGGCGTCGGCCGTGCGGCGAGCGCTTTTAATCCTGGTCGCCGAGGGTTTGGGCGTAGGTTTTGCCGTACGGGTAGAAGAGATCTTTGCGGCCCTGCTTCCATGCGGCCCTGAGCTCGGGCGTGGTGATGTCCCAATCCGGGCGGCATTTTTTGGTGACGGCGCGGAGGTCCTGGCGGAGATCTTCGAGAGTGGGCCGGCCGAAAAACCAATAGCCGTTGTAAACCTTATAAACGACGAGACCGGGTTCGAGAACGATCACGTGGGGAATCATGGGATTGTTGATGGGATCGGTGTATTCGGCGATGTCGAGATCCTTTTGGACGGTGCGCGCCGGGTCAGCGAGGAAAGGCCACTGGGCGCAGACTCCGGAGCGATATTCGCTGGTCTGCGTGATGTTGTCGGTGCTGATGGTGACGAGGCGGCAATAGGCGACCTCGAGCTCGCGATGGAGCTCCACCAGGCCTTCGGCTTGGCGGCGGTCCTTGGAGCAGAAGCCTCCGCGGCTGAGAACGAGAACCATGGGATGCTGCCCTTGCAATTCGGAAAGCTTGCGGTGTTTCCCCGTGTGGTCGGACAGCTCGTAGTCGGGAAAGATGGCGCCGGGAACAACGTCGGATCGCATGGATGAGGCCCTGCTGAATTCGATGAGCGGCTGCGTGTAAGGTTGGCACGATTCGCCGCCGCAAGTACAGCGCCGCGCCTGACAGCCGCAGATAATTCACACGCGCGGGCTGAAATGTCCGTTTAGGCAAGCCGTTCGAGGCGGCAATTCGCCGCTACGGCCTACGCCATTTTCCAGATAGAATTGACCTACGGGAGACTGATCTTGCCGCCCGCCTTGCAAGGTCGAAACGATTCATGAGCTCCGCCGATGACGTCATCGCCAGGGACCCCGAAATCATGGGGGGTACGCCTGTGTTTCGCGGGACGCGCGTGCCCATCCAAACGATGTTCGATTATCTGGAAGGCGGAGAGACCCTCGAAGAGTTCCTCGCTGGATTCCCCACGGTTTCGCGCGACATGGCGCTGCGCGCTTTGGAAGAAGCCAAGCATCTCTTGCTCGCGCGCTAACCTCGAATGCGCATCCTGATTGATGAGTGCGTCGATAAGCGGCTGCGCAATCTCCTGCCCGGCCACGAATGCCAAACAGGCCGCTACGCGGGACTGGCGGGATTGAAGAACGGCGAGCTGCTTGCGGCGGCGGAGGCTGCAGGGTTCGGCGTTCTATTCACGGCAGATCAGGGTTTCGCGTACGAGCAGAACCTATGAGGCCGGAAAATCGCCATCGTTATTTTCCACGCGCGGTCGAACCGCCTGAAGGATTTGCTGCCTTGCATACCTCCCGCCTTCATCGCGCTCGAATCCATCCAGCCCGGCCAAGTCATCAGAATCTCAGAATAGAAATAGGAGTCACGGCCAGGAAACGGGTTGTGGACGCGACCCGCTTGAATCGGATGGGTGAGCGGCTGGCGGTGTCCGGTTGGGCGACAGGGGCGTCCCGGATTCGGGCAGCGGCGAGGCGGTTGCGGGCGCTGCGCGGGAGCTAAGTGGCTGGCGGCGGAAGATTTCGCGGCGAAGGATTCCCGGCACGCGGCGTGCTCTTGCTGGCCCTACGTCTACTCCGCTTCCGGGAGGCTCCCATGGCCGAATCCGAACGCATTTACGAGCGGTGCAACGGCGCGCTCGATCCGCAATACGTCCGCGAACGCGAGGCCGCCGGCTGGCGGCTGGTGGGCGTCGAATGGGAGCGCGAGGCAGCGGCTTCTGCGGATGCCGCGACGGCCCCCTCGCAGGCCGCGCAAGAATTGCCGTTCGGTGCGCGCGTGGTCCCCGAAGGCGGCCAGTTGGTGGAAGACGCTAACGAAATTCAGTTCCTCTACTCCGTGATGGAGCTGATCATTCAAGACATCTCGATCGTGAAAGTGGCTGATGAGCTGAACCGGCGCGGATTTCGCACGCGCACGGGCAACGAGTGGGGCCCGGTGGCGATTTTTAATCTGCTTCCCCGGCTGATCGAACTGACTCCGCGGATTTTCCGCAGCGAAGAATGGGCGAAGCGGCGGAAGCACCTGACACCTGTTTTTTGATCCCGGCGCGGAGCGCCTATTTGGGCGAGGCGGCAGTTTTTGTGGCGAGCGCGGCGGCCCAAGCGATGGCGCTGTCGAGTTCGTCGTAGCGGAAGCTCTTCACCTCGGCGTGAATGAAATGCTCGCCGATTTTGGGCGCGATCGCGGCCAGCTTAGCGTCCGCGGCCAAGGCAATCCGCTGCACTTTCCGGTGATGGTCGCGCACGAAGCGCAAGTGGCGAACGAGGCTGCCGAAATTCTCCCACCCGGGAAATTCGCGGGCGTGGATGACGAATCCCTGCAGGCTGCCGTGCGCTTCGATCCACGCATCGGCGACGAAAGCGAGCGAGTCGAAATCCTGCGCGCGCAGCGCCTGGCTGACCTCGACCACAATCACACCGGTTTCAGGAATCAGGCGGTAGGAAATGGCGGGGCCTTCGGGAAGCGAAACGAGCCAGCTGACCGCGGCATCACGCTCTTGATTTGTGAACACGCGCACCGGGCACGGCATCAGGAACCCGCTGATGCGCGTCATCTCGCGAATCCAGCCCAGGTCGGTGACCACGGCGCAGCCGTCAAAGAGGCGCAGCGACTGCAGGCCGATTCTCGCGTCTTCCCACGCAGCGCCCGGAGTGAAGCTCTCGAAGTCCGGGCCAAGCTGATAGAGAAACCGGATGCGGCGCCCTTGCCGCCGCGCCTCGTCAAGAAACGGAACAAACACCTTCTCGTAGTCTTCCTTCGAAATTTTTCCGCTGGCCTTTACGCCGTCGATTCCGAGCGGCAGGTCTTTCATCAGTTCGAGCATGTCTCCTCCTTTTCCAGCTTCACTAGCCTCATTCTCCCTCTTTCTGGCGCAGAGCGCTCAACACCAGTCTGCCACCGCGCGGGAGCTATGTTCTTGGTCACTCACGGCCCTCTCTCCAAGCACAAGATGACGCCGATACGTCCGCGAAGGCTGTGACAAGTATCACGTTTCTCAGCGAAGCTCGATTCCATCATTGTGAGACTGCATCGAAGGCACATGATTTCAGGTACAGATTCCGAGGCCTGAGATCGTCGAAGGTCAGGGACACGGCGCGATTGGCAGCTCGGCCGGCCCTGATGCTCGAGGCGGCCGACGGGATATACTGCGGACATGGAAAGATTCCAGTTTCGTTGGAACGGACTAAAGCTTTCCTATCTTGACGGGGGCGGCGAGGGACGGATGCTCATCGCCCTGCACGCGCACCTCATGGAAGCGACAACCTTCGCGCCGCTGGCCGCCGCATTAGCGCCCGAGTGGCGAGTAGTTGCGCTCGATCAAAGAGGACACGGGTACTCCGATCACGCTTCGAGCTACACTCGCGGCGACTACATTTCCGACCTCGAGGGCTTCGTCAGCCATCTCGTGGTGAGCGATTTCGTGATGCTTGGCAACTCGCTCGGCGGAGTCAACGCTTACCAGTTTGCCGCACGGCATCCGGAAATGGTTCGCGGTCTCGTCATCGAGGATATCGGCGCAGAAATTCGGGACGATGTCAGCTTTGTGCTCGGGTGGGACGGTTGCTTTCCTACTCGGCAGGACCTCGCGGACCGCGTGGGTCCACGATTTCTGCCCTATTTCCAGGATTCGTTCCGCGAGACCCCCGCCGGATGGAAGTTTGCATTCGAGCCGCGCGAAATCGTCGAATCGGAGAAATGCCTATCGGGCGATCACTGGCAGGACTGGCTCACCACCAGTTGTCCGGCATTGCTGATCCGCGGACGTAACAGCAGTGTGACAACGCAAGAGGCGGTCGAGCAAATGGCCTCGCGACGGCCGAACACGTTCCTACGAGTACTCGACGGCGGGCATGTCGTTCATTTCGATAACCCCGTGGGGTTCGCGGATGCAGTGAAAGAGTTTTTGGGGAAACTGTAGTCGGGCACGTTGGACCGCCGCATCATTCCTCGAACAACACTCCTGCTTCTTGAACGGGCCGAGGCACGCAAAGGAATGTTTCGCGGCGCAGGAATTCATGATAGCGTCGCGAAACTAATTCGCGCCAGGAACCGTACCAACTGAACAGGCATTCGCCGAACAAAGGAGACTCGCCCATGCCCGACGCCCCCGATAGCGCTGCGCCGCAGGAGACTGCGCCCAGCCAGCCGCCGCAGAAATTGCCTGCGGCCGAATCCGCCATGAAATCAGCTTTCCTGGGACCCAACGGAATCCGCGCGGGATGGCGGCTCGCGATTTTCCTGATTATCTTCGTAGCGCTGGCGGCGTCCATCAACGCGATCCTTCATCGAATTCCTTACATCACGCAGCACTTTCCCCCGCCAAAGAAGGGAGAGCCCGCTGTGATGACGCCGGGGGCGCTGATCTTCGGTGAAGGTTCGACCGTATTGCTGCTGTTCCTCACGGTCTGGATCATGTCGCTAATCGAGAAAAAATCGTTCGGGGATTACGGGCTGCCGGCGCAGGAAGCTTTTGGAAAGCGGTTCTGGCAGGGCATTGCATACGGGTTCGCGTCGATTTCGCTGCTGATGGGAGCCATCGGCGCGCTGGGCGGATTTTCGCTGGGCTCGCTGGCGCTTTCGGGCGGCGAGATCGCCCGGTACGGATTTCTCTACGGGATTGGATTCATCCTCGTGGGATTTTTCGAGGAGTTTTCCTTCCGTGGGTACATGCAGGCGACGCTGGCTTCCGGGATGGGATTTTGGCCGGCGGCGGTGGTGCTGGCAATTCTGTTTGGGGCGGTGCACGCGTCGAATCCGGGAGAAAAGATCTTTGGACTGGTGATGGCGGGAAGTTACGGGCTGTTTGCCGCGTTCACTCTGAAGCGCACGGGAAATCTATGGTTTGCGATCGGAGACCATGCGGCGTGGGATTGGGGCGAGACGTACTTTTATTCGACGCCCGACAGCGGGCTGCTCGCCAAAGGGCATCTGCTGAATTCGTCGTTTCACGGGCCGGCGTGGCTGACGGGCGGGTCGGTGGGCCCGGAGGGAAGCTGGCTGGTGTTCGGCGTGGTGGTGATTACGTTCATCGGCGTTCATTTCCTATATCCGGGGAAGAAGGCCGGGACTTAAAAATATGCCGCTACGATGGCAAATCTCTTGACGATGAAATTCGGATTGCAGTAGCTTCGGAAGCATGAAACGAAGGTTCGCGAGGCGCCGTGGTTGTTGTAGCTCGATAGAGACAGCGGAGGAGTGCGGCGCGCGCGGGAAAAACAGAACGTAAGAGCCTGAATACCCAGCCTGAGCGTCCGCCCTTTCGCCCGAAGCAGCGAGCGAAAGGGCTTTTTTATCTTGCGCCATATCAAACACGAAAAAAGGAGACAGATGGATGAGCAAGACGCTTAGCGAAGTTCTGAAGGCCAACGCAGAGTACAGCGCGAATTTCGGGGAAAAGGGAAAGCTCGGCGTGCCTCCCGCACGGCGGTTCGCGGTGCTGACGTGCATGGATGCGCGCCTGGACCCGGCGAAATTCCTGGGATTCACAGAGGGAGACGCGCACGTGATCCGCAATGCGGGCGGCCGGGCCAGCGACGACGCGATTCGGTCGCTCGTGATCAGCTACAAGCTGCTGGGCACAAACGAGTTTTTCGTGATTCATCACACGGATTGCGGAATGAGCTCTTTCACGAACGAAGGGATGCGCGCCTTGCTGGCTTCGAGCCTGGAAGCGGCTGTGCCGACGCCGCAGGGGTTTCGCGATGTGGGCAAGGGGCCTGGTTCGCGCGAAGCAGAGTTCATCGACTGGCTGACGATCAGCGATCCGAAACAAGCGGTGATCGACGACGTCGAGCGAATCCATTCCCATCCGCTGATCCCGAAATCGATTCCGGTGTACGGATTTCTCTTCGACGTCAAATCCGGCAGATTGATCGAAGTCACCGAAGCGAAGGCGGTAAGCGGCGCCTCGTAGTTCCCTCTGTGTCCTGAGCGCGCAAGGAAGGGGACGGCGGAGCTTCTCGCCGATTCCCTTCCCGCGCGCTTTTCCTGTATCTTGCGATGAAAAACCCCGCCGCACGGCCACGCCTGCGAGCCTGAAAGAATCCTTTTCGCAAATTCAGCATCGAAAGGTAGCTCGACAACGGCGCGCGTACCGTCACTGATTTGACAAGGGTGCGTGCGACCGCTACAATTTTCCGATTTGGGTGGGGTATTTTGCCTCGCCTAGGGACTGTGAAATGGACAAAAAGCGACTCGACTATTACAAGAAAAAGCTCCAGACCCGGCGCGAAGAGCTGGTGCGGGGCATTGTGCGCACTGAGCAAGAGGGTCGCGAAGCGGACGAAGATCCAACGGTGGATCTGGCCGACAAAGCGGCGAATTCCTACACCAAGGAATTTCTCTTCGGACAGACGCACAACGACCGCGGCTTGCTGCAACTGGTGGACGACGCGCTGGCGCGCATGAGGGACGACGCGTTCGGCGAGTGCATTTCGTGCCATCAGGAAATCCAGACCAAGCGGCTCGAAGCGGTGCCGTGGACGCGGTATTGCATTACCTGCCAGGAAAAGAAGGAACAGGGACTGCTGTAACACGCGGGCCGGCGTGATTCGAACGCCGGCTGCCCGGCTCTGATTCCACACGACGAGCGAGTTCCCCCTCTGAATAGCGAGCGCCTGGTCTTGCGGGCTCGCGCGATCGAAAATGAATCCTTCGTCAAATTCCGCCGAAAGAGGAACCAGCAAGAACCGGGAAAGATCCGCCGGCGGCTGGCTCGACGAAATTCGGCGCGACTGGGATGCGCGGGCCCGTGAAAATGCGCGCGGCTATATCAACTGGCCGGACGTGGCCAATGAGGACGAAGCGTTCTTTCGCTCGGGGCGGGACGATTTCGAGCGTTACGTCACTCCCTTTCTGAAGAAAATGGAATTCGATCCGGCCGGAAAAGCGGCGCTGGAAATCGGCTGCGGGATCGGGCGGCTGGCACGCTGGATGGCAGCTGAATTTGGGAGCTACACCGGAGTCGACGTGTCGCCGGAAATGGTGCGCAAGGCGGCGTCGTACGGAATTCCGCGGGCGCGATTTCTGGCGGTTTCCGGCGGCGATCTTTTTGGCGTGGCGGACGCCTCGGTGGACTTTGTGCTTTCCTTCGCCGTCTTCCAGCACGTTCCCGACAAGGCGGCGATCTTCAATTATTTTGCGGAGACGCGCCGCGTGCTGAAGCCCGGCGGCATTTTCCGTTTGCACATGAAGGGGCTGTGGTCGCTGCCTCTGGGCCGGTGGATGGTGGAAGCCGGGGTGACCGAAAATTCGCGGCAGACAAAATCACAGCGCTTGAAAATTCCCTTCGTGCGCGTGCGGTATCTCGATACCTGGCAGGGGCGGTCGATCCGCCCCGGCGAAGCTGTGGAGAAGTGCCGGTCGCTCGGCCTCAACGTGCTGGACATCGAAGATCCGTGGACGACGATGATGTGGATCGGCGGGAGAAAGATGTAGCCGTTTCGCGTATCGATTCCTCTTTCGCGCACTGCTTCGGCCGACCGCATTGATTGCTTCTTTTTCTCCGTAGTTTCCACAGCTAGCCAGAGAACCTCGTGTGAGGTAGCGTCTCGCCAGTTTTCCGCCTTTGCGGAACGTTTTCCGAACGACGGTGATTCTGCGAGACGCACTCGACGCGCTTTCGGCGGTGGTGTTTGCCGCGCCGTGCCGCGTGTGCCGCGAGCCGCTCCTCAAGCTGAGCCGCATTCCCATCTGCGATGTGTGCCTCGCGTCGATTCAGCTGATTCGCGAGCCCGTGTGCGATATCTGCGGGCGGCCGAATCCGTTTGCGGAGGGCGTTTCGGCTGGACCCGCCGTGTGCCTGGTCTGCCGGGCGGACTTTTTTTCTTTCCAACGTGCGCGAAGCTATGCTGTGTATTCGGACGTTGTCGTCAGCGCGATTCAGCTCTTGAAATATGAAGAAGTGACAAGGCTCGGCGAGTTCTTCGGCGCAAACTTGGCGGAAATGGCCTTGCGCGATGCGGAGAATTTTGCGGCAGACGTCGTCGTGCCCGTTCCGCTGCACGCCGACCGGCAAAAGGAGCGCGGTTACAACCAGGCGGAGATGATTGCGCGGCCCGTGGCCAAGCGGCTGGGCCTGGAGCTCGGCAGTTACCTGCTGGTACGCAAATTGCCCCGCCCCCCGCAGCTTCTGCTCACTCGGGCCGAGCGCTGGCAATCGGTCCGTGGCGCCTACGCCATCCGCGAAGGCATCCGAGTTGACAACCTACGCGTTCTACTGGTAGATGATGTAATGACGACTGGCGCGACCTTGGAATCCTGCTCGCGCGCCTTGAAGAAAGCGGGAGCCTCCGAGGTGGTAGCCTTAACGGTGGCCCGAGTCGTCCCGCAGAGGCAGCAGCCGAATTCCCCAGATGACGGGGAATCATGAAGTTCCGGCGAGAAGTCCAGGCAATCTGTAGGGCTGCCTGCCGCATCCAATCACGCGAGGAGTTTTTCCGGCACCGCAAAGGCGGCGCAGATGGACCCCAGGTTCCAGCACGGCTTACGTCCCCGTCCCAGGGTTGGGAGGGGAGAGCTTGTGCCGGAGACCTCCGCAGTCAAGCCCTCCGCCACCTCTCCCGCCAGCCGTCCTTCCGTGATGCAGGCCCCCGTCCTGGTTCTCAACGCAACATTCGAGCCAATCAACGTGACGGCGGTGCGGCGCGCTCTGGTGCTGCTGCTCAAGGGCGTGGCCCAAGCCGAAGAGACCAACAATCACGAAGTGCATTCCACGAAGAAAGCGATTCAGGTGCCTTCAGTGATTCGCCTGCTCAGCTACCGGCACATCCCGCAGCAGAGCCGCGCGCTTTCGCGGAAAAACATTCTGCTGCGCGACCGGAACACCTGCCAGTTTTGTTCGCGGGCGCTGCCGGCTTCGGAGCTGACTCTCGATCACGTGCTGCCGCGTTCGCGCGGTGGACGTTCGACGTGGGAGAACCTCGTCGCTTGCTGCTACCAGTGCAACAATCGCAAGGGCGATCGCACGCCGGAAGAAGCAGGACTGAAACTGCAGCGCCGGCCGCGGCCGTTTACGCTGCACACTTCGCGCCAGTTGATGCGCCTGATCGGGCATCGCGACGAGAAGTGGCGCAAGTATCTCTTCTACTGAGCGAACTCGCGGCGAAACTTTCGAGCTGTTTGCCGCTGCGCTCAATTCCCTGAAAAATGAAAATACAAGAACCGTGCAACCTTTTTTGTGCGGCAGCCGTCTATATCAGCAACACACTTCTAGGACACACCCCGGGAAGTGGCTTGGTCGCACGCAAGCCGCTTCCCTTCTTTTTTGCACTCACACAATTGGAAAGTTACTGCCGGAAGAGAACCTTCACGCCGCGCCGCCAATTTTCCATCAAGCCGATTCGCGTCACCTGAATTTCACGCACGAGATAGCGGACCAGAATTTCCGCAGAAGGATGAAAACGCAGCCCGGGCGCCACCAGCCACAGCAGAGGCGGCGCGGGATCCAATTTCACGCCTGAGAAATAGCCATAGCGTTCAAAATTTTCATGCAGTTGTTGCCTCCTGACGCGCAGCCAGTAATCGACCGCCTGCACGGGCAACTGAATATCTTCAGAAGCCTTCAGCTCGATGACCACCAGTCGCCCGCGGCGCGTCACGCCCAGCAGATCGAGTACGCCGCGATCTCCCGCCGCCATCGCCGGCACCTGCGAATAGAGATGCTGCGGGTCAAGCGCCGCATCCAATCGATCGGGCGCGGACCAAATCATCGTTTCGAGCCAGCGCTCGGGAGCGGCGCGGTATAGCGAATGGTTCGTGGTTTCTGCCAGTGGGCCGCGGCGAAGCGCGAGTTCGCGGAGCAGCTTGTCGAATTTCTTTTCGTTTGCCGCCGTGAGCGGCTCCTGCACATCGCCAAGTCCGAATGACAATCCCCGGCTCGACCAGCGCGCAAATTCGAGGCCGCGAAAACAGATTGCCACGACATGCGATTCCGCCGTCGGGCGCAACTGGATGGCTTCGGGAGGCAAGTCCGGCTGCATTGCGCGCACACGCGCCAAAGCTTCCCCTGCGGCAGCCAAATCCGATTCCACGTCGCTGCGCTCGACGAGCCAGCTTTTCAGATTCCCCGCGTCGGCCGGATCCATCCGCCGCATTTCCCCATCGGCTTCCGAAAACTCGAACACTTCCGCGTTAGCCGAAGGCGAAACCGCCAGCAGGCGTTCGCGCAAGACGCGACTCGCTCCGCGCGGGACGAACAGGCGCAAGCCTTCCACGGGGCGCCGATCGGCATGGCCGCGCGCCCAATCGAGCCACAAGAGGCCAAACGCCAGAATGCCGTCGACGGCAGTGGAATTTTCCTCAGGAGAAACAGCCAGAAAGGCAAAGGAGCGTTCCCCTTCGCGCATCTTGCCGCGCACGTAGAGGCCTGAAAACGAGCGCTCGAGATCGGGAGAAGCGGCGGTGGATTCGATCTCTGCGTCGGGAAATTTTTCGCCCAGAAAGCGGCGGAACCGCGCGCGAAATTGTTCGCGCGTCACGCGTCCCTTGGTGCGAGTTCCCGCGCTGCGCAGAAATTCCAGGCGGCCCGGTGCGTTGCGTCCAAAGCGCTGCACTTCGAGAACGATGCGCTCGCTCGTCTGCTCCTTCACGCGCAGGACGCGGCGCGTGAGCGTGCGATCTTCAGACCACAGGTGAACGAGCGGCTGCTTTCCCTCCTGGCGCAGCTCGCAGTGAAGTTCGGCAAATCCGGCGAGCCATTCGCCGTCTTCGCGCACTTCCGCCGACGGGGAGGCGGACAATTCCGCCAGGGCCTGCGCGAGTTCGCTCCAGTCGTCCAAGAGGCGCCCGTGGAAAACGATGCGGCCGGTTGCCGCGCTATTGCAGCAGCAGTCCGGTGACGTGAATCGAAGGATACTGGTGGTTCCAGGTGTCCGGCAACGCTTCGTCGAGCGTGATCTGGAAATCGCGATGCTGCCCGGCGGGAAGCGGCGCATCGCCCGCTCCAATCAGCCGCGACGTGTGGCGCAGAACCGTTTGATTGAACGGATCGGAGAAAACGAGCGTCACATCGAGGCCGGCAATGTTGCGCACGCCGGCGTTGTCGATCGTTCCAGCGACGTAGGTGAATTGCTGGTTCAGCATGTTATGCGCCGTGGCCATTTGGATATCGCCGAAGTGAATGCTGTCGGCGTAGGCCTGCTCTGCCGGGCCGAAGGGAAGCGGCTTTGTGGCGACTGCCACGGCTTGACGGTGCGTCGAATGCATTGCCAGCACGAACAACCCGAGCACGATGGCGACGACGATGACGCCCAAGAGGAAGGCAAGGGGAAAGCGGCTCTTCGGCTCGGCTCCGACTGTTTCTTCAAATCCCATGGATCGCTCCCCGCTTACCGCCCGAAGGAAAGCCTGGTGACCAGCGGTTCGGGAAGCCCCGCCTTCGACATGCGCTGCTGGACGGATGGAATGTCGTACGCGACGCGCCAGAACTCGACGGTCTTCTGCGGAATGTCGGCGATGGCAAACGCGCCGCGCGCATCGCCGTCGCGCGGCTGGCCCACCGAGCCGGGATTGAGCAGATAGGTGGTGCCGGACTCGAGCGCGAGTTCGGCAAACGGGCTGCCGGCGGCGGCCTTGAAATGCAGGACGCCCACTTTGTTGTCGCGCATGGAAAACCCGCCCTGCAGATGCGTGTGCCCAAAAAACGTGATGGGCGATTGCGCGTCGAGCAGGCTATCGAGCGCCTGCGCGGGCGCAAACACGTATTCGTCCTCGTCGCGATACGCGCCGTGAACGATCGCAAATCCATCCACGGAAACGGGGCCAACCGGGAGTTTCTCCAGCCATTCGCGGTTTTCCGGGCGAAGCTGTTCCCGCGTCCACAGCGCCACGTTGCGCGCCGCGGGATTGAAATCATCGGCGTTGGCGACGCCGCTGCCCGCCTTGTCGTGATTGCCGCGAATTGTGACGGCGCCGAGTTCGCGAATCTTGTCGACCACCTCGTTCGGGTCCGGGCCGTAGCCGACCACGTCGCCCAGGCAGACGCATTTCTCCCAGCGCCCTTTGGATGCTTCGAGCACCGCTTCGAGAGCGGTCATGTTGGCGTGAATGTCGCTGACGATGAGATACCGCATTCCCGGTGCGCCCCCCAAACAGGATGCGAATTATAGACGAACCCACCCGGCGTTGCACACTTCCGAAGGAAGGCCGGCAAATTGTGTAAGGAATACTCCGGTGAAACGAAAAAGGGAAGGAATAATTCGCAGGGCGTCGGGATTAGCGGATTAACATGCAGTCGCCGTAACTGTAGAAGCGATAGCCGGCTTCGACGGCGTGGCGATACGCGGCAAGGATATGTTCACGGCCCGCAAACGCCGCGACCATCGCGAGCAATGTTGATTTCGGCAGGTGAAAATTCGTAAGCAGTTGATCGACCGCGCGGAACGCCTTTCCGGGGTAGAGAAAGATCGCCGCCTCGTATTTTCCCGGCGCGATGAGGGCGCTTGCGCCGGCCGAGGCGGATTTTTCCGCAGCGTCTTCGAGCGCGCGCACCACCGTCGTGCCGATGGCGAGGATCGGGCGATGCTCGCGGCGAGCGCGTTCGATGGCTTGTGCGGCGAGCTCGGAGATTTCGTACGTTTCCGAATGAATCGCATGATCTTCCAGGCGCTCGGTGCGCACCGGCTCGAAGGTGCCGAGGCCTACATCGAGAGTGATTTCCACAGTTTCAATTCCGCGGGCGCGAATTCCTTCGAGAATCGGCTCAGAAAAATGCAGCCCCGCGGTCGGCGCCGCGACGGCAGTTCCTTTCTGCGCGTAAATCGTTTGATAACGCTCGCGGTCCGCGGTTTCGTCTTCGCGTTTGATGTAGGGCGGCAGCGGAATGTGGCCGAGCTTCGCGACGGTCGACTGAAAATCTCCCCGGCAAGTGAACTGTAGGACGCGCAACCCGAATTCGCCACGCCTCTCGACAGACGCTTCGAGCTCTCCACCTCCGAAAATAATCGTCTCGCCGACGGCAATTTTCCGGCCGGGACGGACGAGCGCCTCCCACGTGTCATCCCCCAGCGAGCGAACCAGCAGGACCTCTACATCTCCGGTGAGAAATTCATGTCGCGCGGGATTGTGCGCGCCGACGGGCTGCGCGTGCAGCCCCTTGCGTCGGCCGAAAAGCCGCGCGGGAAGCACGCGGGCGTTGTTGCGGACAATCAGCTCGTCACCGCGCAGAAGCTCGGGCAATTCGCGAAACTGGCAGTCTTGCCACAGTCCGGAGCGGCGGTCGAGCAGCAGCATCCGCGAGGCATCGCGGTTCGGCAAAGGGCGCTGGGCAATCCGTTCGGGCGGGAGGTGGTAATCGAGTTCGCTGAGATTCATTTCGCGAAGTGTCTTTCCGCGGATGGCGGCACGGCTGGTAGCATTGTAGCGAACCTGTGGCTCGTGCGGTTCACCAGGACAACGCTTTGGCAAAAGAGACAGTGGTCGTCAGCAGCCGCGGGGCCGACCGCATTCGCGCCGGACATCCCTGGGTATATCGCAGCGACGTGCGAAGCGCCGATGCGAGTCCCGGCGCCGTGGTGCGCGTGACGGACGCGAGCAAAAATTTTCTCGGCCATGCGTTTTACAGCGACAAATCCCAGATTGCCGTCCGCCTACTCACGCGCCATGACGTCCCGGTCGACCGCGCGTTTTTTGCCGAACGGATTCGGCAAGCGGCCGGATACCGCCGCCGCGTTGTGAGCGATACGGATGCCTACCGGCTCGTCTACAGCGAAGCGGACTTGCTGCCTTCACTGATCGTCGACCGCTATGGCGATTATCTCTCGATGCAAAACCTGAGCCAGTCGACCGAGCGTCTGAAAAGCGACTTCGTCGAGATTCTGAAAGAACAGTTTTCGCCCAAGGGAATTTTCGAGCGCAACGATCCGAAGGTGCGCCTACTCGAAGGGCTCGAACAGCGCACCGGCGCAATCTGGGGCGAAGTGCCGCGGGAAATCGAGGCCCGCGAGAACGGCGTCGCGTTCGTCTACGACCTGGCAGGCGGCCAGAAGACCGGTTCGTTCCTCGACCAGCGCGAAAATCACGCCGCCGCGCGTCGCTACGCCTCCGGAGACGCGCTCGACTGTTTCAGTTATCAGGGCGGCTTTGCGCTCACGATTGCGCAGGCTTGCCGCTCGGTTGAGGCCGTCGATATGTCCGCCGACGCGCTCGCGATTTCGCGGCGCAACCAGAGCTTGAACGGAATCGAAAACGTCAGCTTCCGCGAAGGCAATGCGTTTGACCTGCTGAAGGAATACGATGAAGCCCGCCGGAAATTCGACATGGTCATCCTCGACCCCCCGGCCTTCGCCAAGAGCCGCGACAGCATTGCCGCGGCCGAGCGCGGCTACAAGGAGATCAATCTTCGCGCCCTGAAAATCCTCAAACCTGGGGGATATTTGGTCACTTGCTCCTGCTCCTATCATGTCGGCGAGCCGCTGTTCCTCCAGATCCTGGCGGAGGCGGCAAACGACGCCCGGCGAACAGTTGCCGTCTGCGAGCGCCGAACGCAGGCGCAAGACCACCCCATATTGCTGACGATGCCGGAAACGATGTACCTCAAGTGTCTTATTATCAGAGTATTAAGCTAATAATCTATCGAAATGAATCACATTAAGCTGTTTGTTTTCATAGGTATATTGTCTACAGAAAATACTTGACAGTGTAACACGCATATTTTATCATTCGACTGCGCTAATAAGCGCGACACATCCGAAATCACTTTGGAGGAGCTAGACAATGAGTGCCATCACCCGTAGAGAGCCTTTCCGCGGCTTTTCGACCTTGCAGGAGCAGGTCAACCGGTTGTTCGACGCCACATTCCCGGTTCGGACCGACGACTCGGCCCTGACCACCTGGGCGCCTTCGGTCGACATTTATGAGACCGAAAACGAACTGGTCATCAAGGCCGATCTGCCCGAATTGAACGAGAAGGACATTGACATTTGCGTTGAGAACAACATGCTGACGATCCGTGGCGAGCGGAAGTTCGAGCAGAAGGTGAAAGAGGAAAACTACCTTCGCATCGAGCGGTCCTACGGTTCGTTCAGCCGCAGCTTTAGCTTGCCGAACACGGTGAACACGGAAGCAATCAAGGCGGAGTACAAGCACGGCGTGCTGACCGTCGAGCTTCCCAAGCGCGCCGAGTCGAAGCCGAAGCAGGTGAAGGTGAACGTCGCGAACGGGAACAACTAAGTTCCCGCGCATCAAGGGGGCCGCAGGCGCGCGAATGCCCGGCCCCCTTTTGGTCGTAACCCGAAAGTGAGAAGATTTGACCATGCTGCGTTTTGACAGATTGACCGTAAAGGCTCAGGAGGCCTTGCAGGCCGCTCAGGAACTGGCCGGGCGATCCGGGCAGCAGCAGATTGAGCCGCTGCATCTATTGTGGGCGCTGGCGGCGCAGGGCGACGGCGTCGTCCCGCCGCTGCTGGAAAAGCTGGGCGTGTCTCCCACGCAGCTCGCTTCCGAAGCCGAAAAGCAGATCGGGCGGCTGCCGAAAGTTTCGGGTGTGTCGCAACAGCACCTGAGCCCTGCTTCCAACCAGGCGCTCGAACGTGCGTTTGACGAAGCGCAGTCGCTGAAGGACGAGTACGTCTCGACCGAGCACATCTTGCTGGGCATCGCCTCGGCCGATCGAGATCCCGCTGGGCAATTGCTGGCCAAGCAAGGCGCGACGCACGACGCCATTCTGCAAGCCATGGCAGCGATTCGCGGCAGCCATCGCGTCACTTCGCAAAATCCGGAGGTCTCCTACCAGGCGCTTGAAAAATACGCCCGCGACCTCACGGAACTCGCGCGCCGCGGCAAGCTCGATCCGGTGATCGGGCGCGACGAAGAGATTCGCCGCGTGATGCAGATTCTCGCTCGCCGGACGAAAAACAATCCTGTGCTGATTGGCGAGCCCGGCGTCGGCAAGACGGCCATCGTGGAAGGACTCGCGCAGCGCATTGTCTCCGGCGATGTGCCGGAAGTGCTGAAGCCGAAGCGGATCGTCGCTCTCGACTTGGCGGCGCTCGTGGCCGGCGCGAAATATCGCGGCGAATTCGAAGACCGTTTGAAAGCTCTTCTGAAGGAAGTCAGCGAATCCGAGGGGCAGATCATTCTGTTCATCGACGAGCTGCACACGCTGGTGGGCGCGGGTGCCGCCGAAGGCTCGATGGACGCCTCGAACATGCTGAAGCCCGCACTCGCGCGCGGCGAACTGCGCGCGATCGGCGCCACCACACTGAATGAATACCGCAAATACATTGAAAAAGACCCGGCGCTCGAACGCCGCTTCCAGCCAGTGATGGTCGGCGAGCCTTCTGTCGAAGACACGATCGCCATCCTGCGCGGCCTGAAAGAACGCTACGAAGTGCACCACGGCGTGCGCATCAAGGACGCGGCCATCGTAGCCGCGGCGATGCTCTCGCAGCGCTACATCACCGACCGTTTTCTCCCGGACAAAGCTATCGACCTGGTCGATGAAGCCGCCGCGGGCCTGCGCATGGAAATCGATTCCCTGCCCCAGGAAATCGACGAAATCGAGCGGCGCATCATGCAGCTCGAAATCGAGAAGCAGGCGCTCACGAAGGAGTCGGACAAGGCTTCCCGCGAGCGGCTGGGGCAAATCGAAAAGGAATTGGGCGGGCTGCGCGAGCAATCCAATGCGCTGAAGGCTCGCTGGCAGACGGAAAAGGACGCCATCGGCCGCATCCGCAAGAAGAAAGAAGAAATCGAGCAGCTCAAGGCCGAGGAACAGCGCTACGAGCGCGCGGGCGATCTATCGAAAGTCGCCGAGATCCGCTACGGCAAGCTTTCCGCCGCAGAAAAGGAATTGACAACCGCGCAGGACCGCCTGGCCGACCTGCAAAAAGATCATCCGATGCTGAAGGAAGAGGTCGGCGAAGAAGAAATCGCCAAAATCGTCAGCAAGTGGACCGGCATTCCCGCCGGGCGGCTGCTGGAAGGCGAAATCGAGAAGCTCATCCACATGGAAGACCGCCTGCGCGAACGCGTGGTCGGCCAGGATGACGCACTCACCATCGTCGCGAACGCGATTCGCCGCAGCCGTTCCGGCCTGGGCGATCCGAACCGCCCCATCGGCTCGTTTCTCTTTATGGGCCCGACGGGCGTCGGCAAGACGGAACTGGCGCGCGCTCTCGCCGAATTTCTCTTCGACGATGAACGCGCGATCATCCGCCTCGATATGTCCGAGTACATGGAAAAGCATTCCGTGGCGCGGCTGATTGGCGCGCCTCCGGGCTACGTCGGATACGAAGAGGGCGGCCAATTGACCGAGCAGGTGCGGCGGCGCCCCTATTCCGTCGTGTTGCTCGACGAAATCGAAAAGGCGCATCCGGATATTTTCAACGTCCTGCTGCAGATTCTCGACGACGGCCGCTTGACCGACGGCAAAGGCCGTACCGTCGATTTCCGCAACACGGTGATCGTCATGACTTCGAACGTCGGCTCAACCGCAATCTTCGAGCTGGCCGCCAAAGATCCGAAGAAAGCCCGCGAACAGGCCATGGCCGCGCTGCGCGAGCTCTTCCGCCCGGAATTTCTGAATCGTATCGACGACATCGTGATGTTCCGTCCGCTAGGCGAAGACCAGATCGAGAAGATCATCGAGCTGCAACTGCGGCACGTGACCAAGCGGCTAGCCGAGCGCCAAATCACTCTGCATCTGACGCACGCCGCCAAGACGCTGCTCTTTCGCGAAGGCTACGACCCGGCCTACGGCGCGCGCCCGATGAAGCGCGCCATTCAGCGCCTGATTCAGGATCCGCTGGCGCTGAAGATTCTCGACGGCAAAGTGCTGCCGGGTGATACGGTGGAAGTAGACGCTGACCCGAAGGAAGGCGCGATGAAGTTCGCGAGCAAGAAAGCGAAAGTGGGCGCGGCGTAAGAGGGATAAAGAGGAGCGCAAAGAAGCGCGAGGACCCGACGATGAAAACCATCAAGACGGCGTTTCTGCTCACGGCATTGACTCTGCTCCTGCTCGGCCTCGGCCAGGTGTTCGGCGGAGCGCGCGGCATGACGTTCGCGCTGGTCATCGCCGTCCTGATGAACGGCACGGCGTACTTTTTCTCGGATAAAATCGCCCTCGCGTCGAGCGGCGCCGTGCCCATCAGCCGCGAGCAGGCGCCGCGCCTTTACGCAGTCATGGAGCGCCTTGCCGCCAAGGCCAATCTGCCGATGCCGAAGCTCTACCTGATACCGCAGCCCGCGCCCAACGCCTTCGCCACGGGCCGGAACCCGCACCACGCCTCCGTCGCTGTCACCGAGGGCCTGCTGCAATTGATGAACGACGATGAACTCGAAGGCGTCATCGCCCACGAGCTTTCGCACGTTCGCAACTACGACATTCTCACCTCCTCGATTGCCGCCACCATTGCCGGCGCCATCACCTGGGCCGCGGAGATGGGCCGCTGGGGCATGATCTTCGGCGGGTTTGGCGGCGGCGATCGCGATAGCGATCGTGGCGGCGGATTGACCGCTCTCCTGATGCTCTTCCTGGCGCCTCTGGCCGCGCTGCTCTTGCAGCTCGGCATCTCGCGCCAGCGCGAATATCAGGCGGACGCTTCCGGCGCGAATATGGTCGGCCACCCGCAGGGCCTGATCAGCGCGCTCGAAAAACTTGGCGCCTACAATCAGCGAATTCCCACGAACATGCCGCAGACAACCGCCGCGCTGTGCATCGTTGCGCCGCTGTCTCCCCGGCAAATCTTCACCGGCCTGTTCAGCACGCATCCGCCGCTTTCCGAACGCATCGCCGCCCTGCGCAATATGACGATCACCCGCTAGCCGGGAGCTGCCCGCAGGCGTACCATTAGTCCTGTGTCTGCTGTGCCACGCATAAATCTGTGGAGTCGCGTAAAAATTTCAGTGTTCGCCTTCCCGACCTGACGACCTCCTGGCCTCAGAAATTCCCTTAAACTAAAGGAAATACAATGGTTATTTCCTCTTCCCGCCCAACGTTCCGATTTGGTTTGGGACGTGCTTCTACCCATGCACGCAGGGGAATTAGGGAGGGAAGGATCCATGAGCGAAGATAGGCAAGATTTGATACCCCAGGACGCCGCCGCACCCCGCTGGGTCGGGATTGTGGTCGTCGGACTGGCGGTGGTTTCACTGGTGGCGCTGGGCGCCGGATGGTCTGCTTCGAACCACGCAAAGTCGCTGCAGCAGGCGCTCGACGCGCAAGGACAGCAGATCAAGCAGACGCAGGACGTGTTGAGCCAGCGGCTGGCGAAGGCCGAAGACACCAATGCGCAGCTTCAGGGCGAGCTGAGCGTAGTTACGGACAAGATGAAGCTGACGCAGTCTGAATTGTCGCGGGCGAAGAAACAGACGGCGGTGATCAAGGAAGAGGACGCGAAGCAGCTATCGGATCTTGAGAACACGGTCAACGGCCAGCTGGCGACGAAGGCCAGCGTTGACGACGTCAACAAGCTGGGCACCGACGTGACGGGCGTCAAGACCGATCTGGAGACCACCAAGAGCAATCTCAACATGACCCGTGGTGAATTCGGCACGCTGATCGCGCGCAATCACGACGAAGTGGAAGAGCTTCGCCGCCTGGGCGACCGCGACTACTACGAATTCACGATCGACAAGAAGAACACTCGCGAGAAGGTCGGCAGCGTTATGGTTGAGTTGCGCGGCACCAACGTAAAGAAGAATCAGTTCAACGTGACCATCTACGTCGACGACCAGCGCCACGAAAAGAAGGGTCTGAGCGCGAACGAGCCGCTCTACCTGTTCGAATCCGGCGCGCGGACTCCTCTGGCGTTCGTGGTCAACACGGTTGGGAAGGACAAAATCAGCGGCTACCTGAGTGCGCCGAAGGCGAACCCAACGCACGCCCAGGTGAGCGGCGGCTATTGACCCACTCCGGCTGTCTCCCTGGCGGACGACGGCGGGAAACTACAAAAAAGAGGCGGCCTTCGGGCCGCCTCTTTTTTTATTCGCCCCTCTTGAGGGCCCGCGTCTTGCGGCTGACGAATCTCTTGGCGAGCGATGGAAGTTTCTCGAAAGGAACTTTCCCTTGCTCGTAGAGCTTCACCCTTTGCTTGGCCTTCTTGCGGCGGCGGCGCTGGCGCTTCTGCGCCAGGAACCGCTTGTCGTTTGCCATTCGTTTTCCTCCCGGAATATTGGCCTGTAAAGATTGTAGCGGACAAGGAAATGGATGCAAGGCTCGGGTGTGATTTGAGCTTTAGTTCGTTTACGATACTTCTTCCATGGCTGCCACAGCGATTTACGCCAACCGCATTCTGACGCCGCAGGAAGAGCTGTCGGAAAACGTTATCCTTGTGGAAGACGGCCTGATTTCCGCCATCGGCCACCGCGACGAAGTCCGCATTCCCGCCGGCGCCCGCGACTTTGTGGCCCGCGACATGACGATCATCCCCGGCTTCGTCGACGTGCACATTCACGGCGCGGGCGGGCATGACGTGATGGAAGGCAACGCGCGAGCCCTCAACCGCGTCGCGGAGGTCGTCGCCCGCCACGGCACCACGTCCCTGCTTGCCACCACGGTGACGGCTTCCGTCGATGAGACTTGCCGCAGCCTCGAAGGGATGGCGCGCTATATCAACGACCACCACGCCGCGCCGTCCGGCAGCCACGCCGCCGCGGAAATCGTCGGTATTCATCTCGAGGGTCCGTTCATCAGCCACGCGCAGCGCGGCGTTCATCCGGCCCAGGACATCGCCAAGCCTTCGATTCCCTTGTTCGAGCAGTTTTATCAGGCCGCGGACGGCTTGGTGCGCCTCATCACGATTGCGCCCGAAGTCCCCGGCGCGCTGAAACTCATCGAGCACGTCGTTGCCAAGGGCATCGTCGCCGGTATCGGCCACACGGATGCGGAGTACGACCAGGCCCGCGCCGGCGTGAAGGCCGGAGCGCGCCACGCCGTCCACACCTTCAACGCCATGCGCCCCTTCACGCATCGCGATCCCGGCGTGATTGCCGCAGTCCTCACCGATCCGGAAATCACCGCCGAACTGATTGCCGACGGCGTGCACGTCGCCGCCCCTGCCATGCAGGTGCTGCTGCTGGCAAAAGGGCTCGACCAAGTGATTCTGGTGAGCGACGGCATCGCCGCCACGGGAATGCGCGATGGGAATTACAGGCTGGGGACTTCGGAAGTGACCGTCAGCGGCGGCGTGGCGCGAAGTGCCGAAGGCAAGCTGGCCGGAAGCACGCTCACGCTCGACCGTGCGCTTCGCACGATGGTCTCGCTAGGTGTGCCGCTGATCGACGCCGTGCGCATGGCAACGCTGCTGCCCGCGCGGCGCCTGGGATTAGCAGGAAAAAAGGGCTTGCTCGCCGTCGGCGCCGACGCCGATATCGTCGCGCTCACGCCCGACCTGCGCATCGCCGGCGTCATGTCCCGCGGCGTTGGATTGTTCGACTGAATCGCCCTTAAAATCTCTTCCCGCAGCGACATTCCACGCCAAATTTCGCTCAATCGAAATTTTCTAGAGGAGGAATCAGCCGCGAAGTTTGAATCTTGGAAAGTCAGCCTGGAAAGCTAACGCCTTAAAGCATCGGTCGAGGGGACTGTCTCGGCGACGGCCTTTTCACGAATCAGGATTTACGAATCACAAGTCACGAACTATCGATTCAAGGGAATCTTCAGCTCATCCGCCAGCTTGCAGGGATCAAAGGGGCTCAGCGAAAAGAAACGCCCGTCGATTTCGAGCGTCGGCACTTTGCAGCGGCCGCCATTCACGCGGTGAACCAGCGCTTCCGCTTCCGGCGACTGCTCGATATTCACTTCGCGGTAGCCGATTCCCCGCTCGCGCAGGAATTGCTTTGCCCGCCGGCAATCGACGCACCACGAATTCGTGTACATTACAACTTCGCTCATGTCCACTATCCTACCTGCAGCATTGGATGCGAAAAGTCCGCCCGCGATTCTGGTGTGCCCGAACGAGAACGTTCACAGTTGCACAAGCTAGCGTTGACAGCCCCCGTCCCCACCAACGAACAGGTTTTCGAGAAAGGCTCGCCTTTTTAGGGGGTCGGAGCTTTCGCTCCGGCATAAGCCCCGCACTACGTCGGGGGGTTTTAACCCCTGAGGTACAGCCTTTTGCTTTTCGGCAGCCCGCCTAATGCGCCGGGCCTTTTCCGGCGGCCTGCAACCGTACTAGAGCCCGCTGCAGCGCAAATGACGCGCCCTGCCAATCCACATCCTTGGCCGCTCCGTGCGCCAGGCTGGCCTGCGCGCGCGCTGCCGCCGTCTCCGCGCGCGTCACGTCGATCTCCTCGGCGCGCTCGGACAGCTCCGCCAGCACCACCACGCGGTTCGGCAACACTTCCGCATAGCCCTGAATCACGGTCAGGACCTTCACCGCTTCGCCCTTGTGGTAAGTGAGCAGGCCAATGCCCAGCTCGGTCAGCAGCGGCGCATGGCCCGGCAGAATCCCCATATAGCCGTCCTTGCCGGGCAGCTCCACCGATTGCACGTTCTCACTCAGCACGTGCCGCTCGGGCGTCACCACTTGCAGCTCGATGTTTTCGGGTAGCATCGGTTTCTTTTCGTAAAGCCTTTTTCGGGCTCAAAGCCCGTCCACCGGCGAAGCCTCGGTTCCGGCCTTCCTCTTTAGGAGGTCGGAGCTTCAGCTCCGACATTCAACCCTCGCTCACAACGGGGCTTCAGCCCCTGAAGCACACCTTGTGTCCTGCGAAAGAGAAATTATGCCCCCGCAGCTGTCGCCATCTTCTCCGCCTTTTCCTTCACTTCCTCGATCCCGCCCACCATGTAGAACGCCTGTTCAGGCAGATCATCGTACTTGCCTTCGACGATTTCCTTGAATCCGCGGATCGTGTCTTCGATCTTCACGTACTTCCCTTCGATGCCGGTAAACTGCTGCGCCACGAAGAACGGCTGCGAGAGGAATTTCTCGATTTTTCTCGCGCGCGCCACGGTCTGCTTGTCGTCGTCCGACAATTCTTCGATTCCAAGAATCGCGATGATGTCTTGCAGGTCCTTGTAGCGCTGCAGCACGCCCTTCACGGAGCGCGCCACGGCGTAATGGTCCTGCCCCACGGTTCGCGGGTCGAGAATGCGCGAATAGCTGGCCAGCGGATCCACGGCGGGATAAATCCCGCGCTCGACGATCGCGCGGCTCAGGTTCGTCGTCGCGTCCAGGTGCGTGAACGTCGCCGCCGGAGCCGGGTCCGTGTAATCGTCCGCCGGGACGTAAATCGCCTGCACAGAGGTGATCGAACCTTGCTTGGTCGACGTGATGCGCTCCTGCAACTCGCCGATTTCCGTGTTGAGGTTCGGCTGGTAACCCACCGCCGAAGGCATGCGGCCGAGCAGCGCCGACACTTCCGAGCCCGCCTGCACGAACCGGAAAATATTGTCGATGAACAGCAGCACGTCGAGATGCTCTTCGTCGCGGAAATATTCGGCGACGGTCAGCCCCGTCAATCCCACGCGCAAGCGCGCGCCGGGCGGCTCCGTCATCTGGCCGTAAATCAGCGCGCAGCGCGATTTCTCCGAATCGCCCGCCACCACCACGCCCGATTCCTGCATCTCGAGCCACAGATCGTTGCCCTCGCGCGTGCGCTCGCCGACGCCCGCAAACACGGATACGCCGCCGTGCTTCATCGCCACGTTGTGAATCAGCTCCTGAATCAGCACGGTCTTGCCCACGCCCGCGCCGCCGAACAGTCCGATTTTTCCGCCCTTCAGATAGGGCTCCATCAGGTCCACGACCTTGATGCCCGTCTCGAACATTTCAAGCGTCGTCGACTGGTCTTCGAGCGACGGCGCCGGACGGTGAATCGGATACCGCTTGTCGGTCTTCACCGGGCCGAATTTATCCACCGGCTCGCCCAGCACGTTCAGCACGCGCCCGAGCGTCGCGCGCCCCACGGGCACGCTGATCGCCTCGCCCAGGTCCACCGCCTTCATCCCGCGCACCAGCCCTTCGGTGGGCTTCATCGCCACGGCGCGCACGCGCCCTTCGCCGATGTGCTGCTCCACTTCGGCGATGATGTCGATCGGTTCCGGGACGTTGAATCCCTCGCTCGTGATGTGCAGCGCGTTATAGATGTACGGCATGTGGCCTTCTTCGAACTGCACGTCCACCACCGGCCCGATCACCTCAACAATCCGCCCCGTCTTGAATTCCTTCGTTGCCATGTGAAGCTCCTAAATTCAGTGACTTGTGACTCGTGATTCGTAATTCGTGAAAGCCTATTTTGCCGCCGCCGTTCCCTTCAGCGAGCGCCCCAAGGCGTTGATCAACTGCGCGACCGAATCGCAGAGTTGCGTAATCTTCCCGAAAGAAGGAACTGCGATATAGCCAAGGTCTCTGCTCAAAATCAAGAAGTGCTGCGTTTCTTCCAGCTCGCCCGCTGCAATTTGCAGCGACCGCAAAAGCTCCCGCGTGGTTCTGCGTCCAAAGCCCTGCGCTATATTCGCCGAAACGGAAACAGACGCGCGCCGCACCTGCGAAACGATCCCAAACATCTCCGACCGGGGAAATCCGGCCGTCAGTTTATAAACCTCCAGCGACAATTCGTGCGATCTTTGCCATACCGTCAACTCGGTGAAGCTTTTGATTTTCACGAGTCACGCCTGCCTGCCGCAGGCAGGAACCACGAGTCACGAATCACAAGTCACGGGTCACGACGTCGCCGAAGCAGCGCCGCTGACAATCTCGATCAGCTCCTTGGTAATCCCCGCCTGGCGGATCTTGTTCATCTCGAGCGTCAGCCGCTCGATCAGTTCTTTCGCGTTGCGCGTCGCCGAATCCATCGCCGTCATTCGCGCCGCATGTTCCGCCGCCGCCGACTCCAGCAAGATGCGCAACGTTTCCGACTCCAGATACCGCGGCACCAGCCCGGCAAACAGCTCCGCAATCGGCTGCTCGTAGATATAGTCGACCAGCGACGGCGCTTCCTCGAGACCCGTTTTCGGCGGGCGCTCCTTCGGCCGGACATCCACGAGTTCCTCGGCCGTTTCGCTTTCGCGCACGATCGCCGGATCGATGGGCAGCAGCTTTTCCGCGCGCAGCTTCTGCACCAGCACGCTCTTGAACTCGTTGTAAATCGCGTACACGGCGTCCACCTGCTCGCTCGCGTACATCTCGCTCACCTTCGCCGCCACTTCCTTGGCCTTCGAATAATCGACGCGCGCGGAAACGTCCAGGTATTCGCCCACGAATTTGTAGCCGCGCCGCCGCAGCGTGTCGCGCCCCTTGCGCCCGATCGCGATGATTTCCACTTTCTGCGCGCTGTGCGCCCGAAAAAATTCCATGGTGTGGCGGATCACGTTTGAATTGAACGCGCCGCACAGGCTGCGGTCGCTCGTCAGCACCAGCGCCAGGATCGTCTTCTCTTCGCGCCGCGCCAGCAGCGGGTGCACCGGCTCCTCCACGCGCGCCGCCGCCGAACGCAACACGCGCAAAATCTCGTGCGCGTACGGCCGCGCCGCAAACACGCCTTCCTGCGCCCGCCGCAGTTTCGCCGCCGCGACGAACTTCATCGCCCGCGTAATCTGCTGCGTGCTCTTCACCGAGCGGATGCGCCGCCGATAATCGATCAGTGTGGGCATTCGATTGGGTCTTTAGCGATCAGTTTCCCGCAGTGGCCGCCTGCGCGCGCGACAGAAACGCTTCCTTGTAGGCGTCCAGCGCCTTTTTGGCATCGGCGCGAATCGCGTCGTCCAGAGCCTTCTTCTCGCGAATCGCATTCAGCACGCCGGGAAAATTCGTCTCGACGAACGGATACATCTCCATCTCGAATTTCCGGCATTGCGACACTTCGAGATCGTCCAGATATCCGCTGTTTCCGGCAAAAATGATCAACACCTGCTGCTCCACCGACAGCGGCTCGAACTGATCCTGCTTCAGCACTTCCACCAGCCTCTGCCCGCGCGCCAGTTGCGCCCGCGTCGCCTTGTCCAGCTGTTCCGTCCCGAACTGCGCGAACGCCGCCAGCTCGCGGTATTGCGCCATGTCGAGCCGCAGCGTTCCGGCCACCTGCCGCATCGCCTTGATCTGCGCGTTGCCGCCCACGCGGCTGACGGAAATGCCGGCGTTGATCGCCGGGCGAATGCCGCTGTTGAACAAATCCGCTTCGAGATAAATCTGCCCGTCGGTAATCGAAATCACGTTCGTCGGAATGTATGCCGAAACGTCGCCCGCCTGCGTTTCGATCACCGGCAGCGCCGTCAGCGAGCCCGCGCCCAGCTCGTCGTTCAATTTCGCCGCGCGCTCGAGCAGCCGCGAGTGCAAAAAGAAAACGTCGCCCGGATACGCCTCGCGTCCCGGAGGCCGCCTCAGCAGCAGCGAAATCTCGCGGTACGACTGCGCGTGCTTCGAGAGGTCGTCGTAAAAACACACCGCGTGCCGCTTCGAATCGCGGAAAAATTCGCCGATGGAGCACGCCGCGAACGGCGCGATGTACTGCATCGAAGCCGATTCCGAAGCCGACGCCGCCACCACGATCGTGTAATCCATCGCGCCGTGATCTGTGAGCGTCTTCACCACCTGCGCAATCGTCGACCGCTTCTGCCCGATCGCGCAGTAGATGCAAATCATGTCGCCGCCGCGCTGGTTGATGATCGTATCGAGAATAATCGCCGTCTTGCCCGTCTGCCGGTCGCCGATGATCAGCTCACGCTGCCCGCGCCCGATCGGAATCATCGCGTCAATCGACTTGATTCCCGTCTGGATCGGCTCGCGCACCGGCTGCCGCGAGATCACGCCCGGCGCGATTTTCTCGATGTCGCCGCGCAGCTCGGTCACCACCGGCCCTTTGTCGTCGATCGGCTGCCCCAGCGCGTTCACCACGCGCCCGATCAGCGCGTCGCCGATCGGCACGGACATAATCTTGTTCGTCCGCTTCACCGTGTCGCCCTCGCGGATTTTCTCGTAATCGCCCAGCAGCACGATGCCCACCTGGTCTTCTTCCAGGTTCAGCGCGATGCCGAAGACGTCGTGCGGGAACGCGATCATTTCCCCGGCCATGCACTTGTCCAGCCCGTAGACGCGCGCGATGCCGTCGCCCACCGAGATCACCGTGCCCACTTCCTCCACGGCCACGGCCTGCTGGTAGTTCTCGATCTTCTCGCGCAGAATCTTTGTGATTTCGTCAGCCTTGATTTGTGCCATCCCTTGCTCCTCGTTCCCCTGCCGGACGATTCTCTGTGATTATTCCGCTTCCATTTGCTCGCGCACGCGCGTCAATTGCTCGCGCACCGACCCGTCGTAAACCGTCGACCCCACGCGCACCACCGTTCCGCCCACGAGCGACGCATCCTCCGAAAACCGCGCCTCGATCTTCTTTCCCGTGCGCCGTTCGAGCGCCGCCGTCAGCTCTCCGCGCTCCCCGGGCGTCAGCGGCCGCGCCGAGATAATCTCCGCTTCCGCGATTCCCAGCTTTTCGTTCAATTGTTCGCGGAACGCGCTGTGAATCTCGTGCAGCATTTCCATCCGCTCGTGATCGATGATCAGCAGGATGAAATTCCGCACCGCCTTCGTCATCCGCATCGTTTCGGCGATCGCGTCGATCACCGCGTGCTTTTCCTCGCGCGCCGCCGCCGGATTGTCCAGAAAATGCCGCAGGTCTTCCGCGCCGTCAAACGTCTCGACAAACGCCGCCAAATCGCTCTTCACCTGCGCCGCGTCCTTCTGTTCGACCGCCACTTCCACCAGCGCCGCGGCGTAGCGGCTCGCAATCATCGCGCTCAATTGACACCCGCCGGTCCGCTAGTCAAGCCCTTATCGAGTTCCCCGACGTACGTCTTCAGCAGCGCTGCTTCGGTCCGCGGCGTCATCTGCTCGCGCAACAGCGCTTCCGCGCGCTCGATGGCCATTTCCGCCGCAATCGATTTCAGCTCCAGCCGCGCCGCCCGCTCCGCCGCCGCAATTTCCGCCTGTGTCGCCAGCTCCACTTTTTCAGCTTCTTCTTTTGTCTGCGCGCGCAGCCGCAAAATCTCCGCGGCGGAATCGCGCCTCGCTTCGGCGCGGATCGCCGCAATCTCGTTTGGCAGGTCGGCCATCTTCGCCTGCGCCTCGCGCGACTTTGCCTCCGCCGCCTCGCGCGCCCGCGCGCCTTCTGCAATCTGGTCGGCGATTTCCCGCGCATGCTGCCGGAAATAGGGCCCCAGCTTCGCGAAGCCCCACACGATCAGCCCGAAAACGGCCGCAAAATTGATCCAGCGGAAGATCCAGCCGGTAGTGGTGTCGAGCGGCGACGATTCGCCCTCTTGCGCAAAGGCAGGCGCCGCCGCGAGCATCGCGCTCCATCCCACAAGACAGAGCGCGCGAAGGAAACTCTTCATCTCGCGGTTCCTCCGTCCAGCCCCGGAGGACTTTGCAAAATCACTCGCGCAATCTCCGCGCCCAGCGCCGGCGCGTCTCGTTCCAGTTGCGCCCGCGCCGCCGCCAATTCCTCCGCGATTTTCTTCTTGGCGGCTTCGCTATCTTCCGCGGCGCGCGCCCGCATGGCCCTCATCAATTTCGCGCGCTCGTCCAGCACCGTCTGCCGCTGCTTTTCCTGCTCGACGAAAATCTCCGCGCGCGCCTTGCGCAGCGCCTCGTTGTAGGCGTCCATCTCCCGGCTCGCCGCGGCTTCCACCTCCGCCGCCTCCGCCCGCGCGCCTTCGATGCGCTTGTGCCGCTCGTGAATCGCCCGCTCGATCGGCTCGAAAAACGCCCACTTCATGAAGAAATAGAAAAGGAAAACGATGACGACCGTGGGTGTCGCCTGCAGGAAGAGTTGACCCAGTTGACGCAGTATATCCATCGCGTGAAGACAGTCTTAGGGGACTGCCTGGACGTGCCCGCTCCTGTTTGTCTGATTCATCTTCGGCGCTGCGCCGCCGCGCCGGTACGTCATTCTAGGGCCAGCAAAGCATCACATTATTGCATCGCGCCTTCGGCCCGTCAACGCCCCACGCGTGATGACCACACTCTGGTTCGGCTATCTGTTTATGTTGCGGTTTGGCACTGTTTCACGCCGATAAAAGCGCACATTTCTCGTCACAACACCGTGTTCCTAAGAACACCCTGGAGCTCACTTGGCGAGATCTTTGATCGTATGGCGATACTCCCGAATAATGTCCTCGGCCTTCTTCATCTTCTCTCCGAGCAACGAGTCGCAGCGCGCGACTTGGCAGCTGCCGCCCGGCCCCTCGATCAGAAGCAGACGATCGCCCTCGCGAACTTGAAGGCGGCTGAGAGCCTCCATCGGAAGAACCACGCCGAGAGACTTCCCGATTTTGCGCACCTTTAGCTCGAACATGCGACCCTCTCCAAATTCTCACCCAAGGGGTCTTTTAGGGGGTCGGAGCTTGAGTTTATCCTGAGGCACGAAGGGCTCCGACATAAAGCAAAGAGACAAGAAGGGCTTCAGCCCCTGAGGCTGCTCGGCCCCTTTGGACTGCGGCTTGTCCCGAGCGCAGCCGAGGGATGGCGGGCTGCCTGCCGGTAGGCAGGCCTGCCTGCCGCAGGCAGGCTTGACGCCGCTTTGCTCACGCACCCTCACTCCACCTCGCCCCAGCCTATGAGCCTCCTCCGCACGGCATCCGGCGAATTGCTTTTCTCTCGTCACTCGTCACTAGCCACTCGCCACTGCTTCTTCCCTGTTGACAAACTTGATAACATGTGCTACCATGGTTTGTGAAATTTTCGCTCCACGTCCGGCCCGCCTCACAATCGCCCGCAATCCTCTGCTCCACCACATCACTCGGCGACACCTTTTTCTCAGATTCCCAAAACGGTTCTAATCGCGGGTCAGGGGGATTAGAATTCGTTGCAAGTCCCAGAAAACACAGTCCAAACTCATTTTCTAATCGCAAGTCAAACCCGGGGTCCGCGTCTAGGCAACTTTCGCTTCTCCGCGCCGCCTCTCGCCGCCCCAAAGCCGCCCCGCGGATTTATCTTTTGCCTTCGCTTGCCTATAATGGCGCGATGCAGTCGCCCCCCCGCCTTCGCCGGAGTCCTCTTTCGTATCTCGCGGCTCTTTGCGCCCTCGTTTTTCTGCTCGCTCCGTTTGCGCGCGCGCAATCCGGCCCCGCCGGAGCGTTTCGCATTTCCAAAATCACCGTCACCGGACAGCAGCATCTCTCCGAATCCGCCATCGCTGCCGCCAGCGGCCTTTCGCCCGGCCAATCGGTCACTCTCGCCGACATTGCCGCCGCCTCCTCGAGCCTGGCGCAGTCCGGCGCGTTCGACAACGTCAATTTCCGCTATCAAACGCAGGGCAAGGATCTGGAAGTCACTCTCGAGGTCGCCGAATCCACACATCTCCTTGCCTGCCGCTTCGACAATTTTGTCTGGCTCAGCCCAGCCGATCTCGATGCCGCTTTGCGCCGCCGCGTCCCTCTCTATAGCGGCGCGGTTCCTCCCGCCGGAGCGATGCTGCAATCGGTCCAGGCCGCGCTCGTCGATATACTCCGGGAAAAGGGCGTCGCTGCCACGGTCCAGACGATTCCCTACTCTCCCGCGCCCGATGAGCCCGTCGAAGCCATTCGCTTCGACGTCTTGGGCGTCAAGCTTCCCGTCCGCGGATTGAGCTTCCCCGGCGCCAGCGCGATTTCTGAAGACGCGCTGCGGAAGCAGGCCGGTGCGCTTCTCGGCGAGAATTACTCGATGACGGACGTCGCCATTTTCGCCCAGGCCTCGCTGATTCCTCTCTACGGCGAGCGCGGCTATCTGCGCGCGCAATTTGCCGAGCCCACTGGCCGGCTTCTCGATTCCTCCTCCGCGCAGGATGCGGGCGTCGCCGTCACCATTCCTGTGCGCGAAGGCGTTTCCTACGCGTGGAACGGCGCGGAATGGACCGGCAATCACGCCTTCACGGCTACGGATCTCGATCGTCTGCTCGGCATGCGCCCCTCGGAAGTCGCCAACTCGCAAAAATATCAGCAAGGCTTGCAGGAAGTGAACGACGCCTACTCGAAGCAGGGATATATCCAGCTCGTCATTTCCGCCCAGCCGGTGTTTGACGACGCCGCGCGCCGCGTCACTTACCGCATCTCCGTTCAGGAAGGGCCGCAGTACCGCATGGGCTCGCTCGAAATTATCGGCCTGCCGCCGGACGCCACCCGCAAGCTGCTCAAGTCGTGGAAGCTGCAAAACGGCGACGTCTTCAACCAGGTTTACGCGAAATCCTTCTTGAATCCGGAGCTGCTCAAGAAACTTCATTACCATTCGCCGAAGCCCGTGAAAATCGGCGCAAAAGAGCAGGCCGATCCGGCCGCGAAAAAAGTCAATGTCCAGATCGCTGTCAAATAGATCCGCTTCCCAAGGAGAGATGGAATGCCCTCATTCGCCGGCGTGGATTTCCTCGACTTCGATTCCGTCCTGAGCGACGACGAAAAGCTCGCCCGCCAGGCCGCCCGCGAATTCGTCGACAAGGAAATCCTGCCGATCATCGAGCAGTACAACCGCGAAGGAAAATTTCCCGTTCATCTGGTCCCGCTGATGGCCGAGCTTGGCTTTTTTGGCGCGAGCCTTAAAGGCTACGGCTGCGCCGGAATGTCCAACGTCGAATACGGCCTCGTCACGCAGGAGCTCGAGCGCGGCGATTCCGGCTTGCGCAGTTTTGTCTCCGTGCTATCCGCGCTCGTCATGTACCCGATTCACGCCTTCGGCTCCGACGCGCAGAAGGACAAATGGCTGCCGCTCCTCCAGCAGGGCAAGGCCATCGGCTGCTTCGGCCTCACCGAACCGCAGTTCGGCTCGAATCCCGGCGGGATGCTGACGCGCGCCGTGAAAAAAGGCGGCGAATACGTCCTCAACGGCGAAAAGATGTGGATCACCAACGGGTCGATCAGCGACGTGGCCGTTGTGTGGGCAAAATGCGAGGACGAAAAGATTCGCGGCTTTCTGGTCGAAAAAGGCACGCCGGGCTTCAAAGCCTGGGACGTTCACGGAAAATATTCCCTGCGCGCTTCGGTCACTTCCGGCCTCGCCATGACCGACTGCAAAATCCCCGCCGAAAATCTTCTTCCCGGCGTCGAAGGGCTCAAAGGCCCGCTGTCATGCCTCAATCAGGCGCGCTACGGCATCGGCTGGGGCGCGATTGGCGCGGCGATGGACTGCTACGACACGGCTCTGCGCTACGCGAAAGAGCGCAAACAGTTCGAAAACAAGCCGATCGCTTCGCACCAATTGGTTCAGGAAAAGCTCGTCTGGATGATTACGGAAATTACGAAGGCGCAGTTTCTGGCGTTGCAGGTGGGAAGGCTAAAAGATAAGGGTCGCGTCCATCCCTCGCATATTTCCATGCTGAAGATGAACAACGTCGGCATCGCGCTGGAAACCGCGCGCAAGGCTCGCGACATCCTCGGCGCCAACGGCATCGTGGACGACTATCCCATCATGCGCCACGCCAACAATCTCGAATCGGTTTTCACGTATGAAGGAACGAACGACATCCACAAGCTCATCATCGGCGAACGCATCACCGGCGTCGCCGCATATTCCTGAGCCCGTGCGCCGCGAGCCGCGCCCGCGTCTCGCCGTCCGTTTTTTTTGGGGAACAGAAAATGTCGCAAAAATGGGAGAAGCCCGGTGCGCCGTCATTTGCGCGCGCCGGGCTTTCCGAAACTTGTGCTTTCGATTTAGCGGTGGATCGCCGCTGCGTGGCCCGTCTGCGCTTGCCGCCGTGGCAAGTTCATCATCCGTTCGGTGGCCGGCTGCGGCGCCATCGGCCGCACGTGTGCTGCGGTGTTCACGTGCTCGCTGATCGCTTGCAGCCTCTTCAGGATTCCCTGCCACTGCGTCCAATCCAGTTGCCGCAGATACGGCCGCAGCCCCTGAATGAACGGATCTTCAAGCACCGTTTCACCGTTGGTTTCCGGCACGAAGAAACGGTTGAGCCCTACGCCCAGCGCTTCGGCAATCTTCTCCAGCGTGCCGAGGCTCGGCGTCATCTGCCCGCTTTCGATTCGCGAGAGATACGAACGGGAAACGCGCGAGCGTGCTTGCAATTGGCTCTGCGTCATCCCGCGGGACTCCCGCAACTGACGAATGCGCTGGCCGATGTTCTCGACAGTTTCGCGATTCGGCCAGTTTTCGAACAGTTGCCGGTCGTCTCCCGGCAAATCCTGGGGCGAGGGCGTGGGAATGACAAACGTCACCTTAGGCGGCAGCAGCCGCAGGCAACGGCGACAATTCCCCGTGCGCGTACGGTACTGCACCAGTCCGCAAACCTGACAACGAATCACTTCACGGTCGAGTACCATGCTGGCTTCTAAGCCATCTTTTTCCGACACCGGTCTCCTCACAGACTATTCCC